>Ga0075163_10004252_pt1 | contig 19203 bp, 17 predicted proteins | sample JI1023141ADNA_FD_71478 | JGI IMG/M metagenome (GOLD analysis project Ga0075163, IMG submission 71478) | Wastewater effluent complex algal communities from Wisconsin, to seasonally profile nutrient transformation and Carbon sequestration -... | ecosystem: Engineered > WWTP > Effluent > Algae...
GAGAGGCTCAGTGGTGATGATGTAGCTGGTGACAGGCATGACACGGCCCGCCAGCGCTTTCACCGCCTTGCCGAGATAGGCATTGCAACCAATGACCATGAACTTGGCCGTGATCTTGCCTTGCGCTGCGCGGGCGAAAGGTGTTGAGCCCGTGTCCACTTCTATGGCCCGCGAGTTCTCGAATATTTTGGCGCCTGCCTTGGCGGCGGCTGCCGCAAGGCCCGTGAGATAGTTCAGCGTGTGAAAATGTCCGGCGCGCGGTTCGCGCATGGCACCATGGTAGAGTTCGGAGCCGAGCTTGGCTTGCAGCTGCTGCTTGTCGAGAAGGCTGCAGCCTTCATAGCCCAGAGCCTCATATTCATCACGCCACTCCCGCAGCATGTCCATCTGCGTCGGCTTCGGGATGCAGTGGAGATAGCCCCAGGTGAGATTGCAGTCGATCTTGTGCTTGGTGATGCGCTCTTCGATCAGCCGTTTGGCGTCTTCAGCAATCGCGAAACACTTGCGCGCATCGTCCTTGCTGACCTGCGATTCAAGCCGCGCCTGCCCGGGTGAAAAGCCCGTGCACACCTGCCCGCCATTGCGACCCGATGCACCCGCCCCAACGTGGCCCGCTTCCAGCACCGCAACGGAATAGCCCGCCTCCGCAAGCTCAAGCGCCGCCGAGAGCCCTGTAAAGCCGCCGCCGATCACTACCACATCAGCCGACAAATCACCCGCCAAAGGCGGGTAAATCTCATTCCGGTTGGCCGTGGCCTGGTAGTAACTCGTGGCAATCAGGGATTGTCTCATGCTTTCAATGCTCTAGGTTGCCCCTTCCACAGCGCCGGGAAAGCGGGCATTATTGGTCCGAAATCAATAGCATAGCGAACAATCATGAGTCATCCCAAGTTCGAGGAATACGTCGCATCAAACCGCATCAGCGAGGTTGAATGCCTTGTCGCCGACATGTCCGGCACGGCCCGCGGCAAGATCCTGCCGCCGAAAAAATTCCTCAAAGGCCAGCGCAGCCGCGGCCTTCGCATCCCCGAGGAAATTTTCACTCTCACCATCAATGGCCGCTACGTGCAGGACACTGAGGCCGTGAGTGACAGCGCCATCGATATCTACATGGAGCCGGACTACGACACGGTGCGCATGGTGCCGTGGTACACGGAGCCGACCGCCCAGGTGATCTGCGATGCCTTTCATCTCAATGATGATCCAGTATCCATTGCGCCACGTCACGTCTTGAAGCGCGTGTTGCAGCTCTACAAGGACAAGGGCTGGCGACCTGTGGTGGCGCCGGAGCTGGAATTCTATCTGGTCAAGCGTAATCCCGATTCCGACTATCCGCTGGAAGCGGCAGTGGGACGTTCCGGCCGCAAGGAACCCGGCGGGCAGGCCTATGGCATCGACGCCGCCAATGATTTCGATCCTATCGTCGAAGACATCTATGACTACTGCGAAGCCCAGGAACTGGATGTCGATACGCTGTCCCACGAAAGCGGCCCGGCCCAGTTGGAGATCAACTTCAACCACGGCGATCCGCTTGAGCTGGCCGACCAGGTTTTCCTGTTCAAGCGCACGGTGCGCCAGGCGGCCCTGAAGCACGACATGTATGCCACCTTCATGGCCAAGCCCCACGCCAATGAGCCCGGCTCGTCCATGCACATCCACCAGTCGGTGCTGGACAGCCGCACCGGCAAGAACATCTTTGCCGACAAGGACGGCAAGCATTCGAAGTTGTTCCTCAATCACATCGGTGGCCTGCAGCGTTATCTTGCAGCAGCGCTTCCCATGTGTGCCCCCAACGTCAACTCCTACCGCCGCCTTGTGCCGGAGTCGGATGCGCCCACCAATGTGCACTGGGGCGTTGACAACCGCACCGTCAGCTTGCGCGTGCCATCGTCGGACCCCTCAAACCTGCGCGTTGAAAACCGCGTGCCCGGTGCTGACTCCAATCCTTACCTGGCCTTCGCGGCCTCGCTGGCCTGCGGCTATCTCGGCATGACGGAGAAGATCAAGCCATCGGACCCCGTCACGGGCTCGGCCTATCGCTATGCCCACACCCTGCCGATCAACCTGGAAGAGGCGCTGGACAAGCTGAACTATACCAAGCCCCTGAAACAGGTGCTGGGTGAGAAGTTTGTCGAGGCCTATCAGGACGTGAAGTTCGAGGAGATGCAGCATTATCGCCGCGTCATCAGTTCGTGGGAACGGGAATACCTCCTCCTCAATGTCTGAGGAGCGTGCTATCTCTTTGATTCTCTGAACATGTCCCTGGAGACTGGAGTGCTGAGATGATGCGGAAGCTGTTGCGCTATGGCTATGTGGTTTTGGCCCTGGCATGTGCTGCGCCGGCTGCACTTGCGGCGGCGTCGCCATCGGCGGTGCAGTCAGCCGTGAGTGATATTCTCACTTCCGGCCAACGGCTGCCGCTCCCCATGGAGCGGGTGAAAGGCGCCTTGACGGCCCACTACGTCAAGGGCTCGTCGGCGCCCTATTGGGCCGCGTCCGGGCGCATGCAGCAATTCCTCCAGCGCATGCAGAATGCAACGCTGGACGGCCTTGATCCTGCTGCCTATCCAATCGACCAGTTGCGGCAAATCGCAGCCGAGGCGCAAAGCGGCGGGGCGGAAGAGGGCGCAAAAGCCGAACTCTACTTCTCGTCCTTCTTCATCGCCTATGCAGCTGACCTGAAGATTGGCCGCGTCGCGCCGCAGAAGGTTGACCCCAATCTTTTCCGCAACCGCAAGACCATCGACGCCTTGCGGGTGCTCACGGAACTGAAAAAGCAGCCGGACGCCGGCAAGGCAGCATCGCTTTTCGAGCCGCGCAACAACCATTACCAGGTTTTGAAGCGCATGCTCCGCGCCTATACCCGGGTCATCAACGAGGGACTGCAATGGCCGGTGATTAGCCAGGGCGATAGCTTGAAGCCCGGCGGCAGTGATGCCCGCGTTCCAAAAATCCGCGAACTGCTGAGCTTCACTGGCGACTATGATGGTCCGGACAGTGCTTCTGCAAAGTATGACACGGCGCTTTTTGAGGCGGTGAAAAAGTTCCAGGTGCGCCACGGCCTCGAAGCCAAGGGCCTGCTCGGCAAGCAGACCGTCACCGCCATGAACATCAAGCCGGAGGAGCGGCAGAAGCAGATCATCCTCAACATGGAGCGCTGGCGCTGGATGCCGGACCAGCTGGGTGATGAACACTTCCTCATCAACATCGCCGGTTTTGAACTCGAATGGGTGCAAGGCAAGTCTGAGCGTGAGCGGATGAATGTGGTGGTGGGGGCGGTGGCCACCCAGACGCCGGAATTCTCGGACGAATTGGAATATGTCGAACTGAACCCGACCTGGACGGTGCCCTATTCCATCGCCACCAAGGAAATGCTCCCAAAGCTGAAAGCCGATCCCTACCATTACGCCGCAGAATTCGAACTCTTTGCCAACGGCAAGCTGGCTGATTGGGGCAGCGTGAACTGGCTTGCCTATGGTTCAGGCAAATTCCCCTTCACCTTCCGCCAGAAGCCCGGTCCGAAAAACGCCCTCGGCAAGGTGAAGTTCATGTTGCCCAATGCCCACAACATCTACCTTCACGACACGCCCGCCAAGGACAAGTTCGCCAATTCGACGCGCGCCTTCAGCCATGGCTGCATCCGCCTGTCTCGGCCCACCGACCTTGCCTATGCGCTTCTCGGCGACAAGCTGGGCATGAGCCCGACGCTGATCAACAGTGTCTGGTCCACCAACCAGACAAAGAAGGTCGTGTTGCCCAAGAAAATTCCGATCCACATTGTTTATGCCACAGCCTTTGCCACGGAAAACGGCATTGAATTCAGGTCGGATGTCTATGGCCGTGACCGCAAATTGCAGGCCGCACTCTTCGGCAGGCCATTAAGCTGATTTCAGCTGACTGAAATCAATCTCGCGGAAGATAGCAAAGGATCGCCGCGCCGGTGTCGGCAGATGATGGTACAACACCTTGAGTTTGGGCCGCAGCCGTCGCACCCACAATGACGTGAAGAGTCGTCCACGCCGCGTCAGGTTGACGATATGACAGGAAAGGGCCACCTCGCGGTTGGACCACTGCGCCTTGTACTGCATCGGATTGCCGAGAAAGTCGAAGGTCCGGACACCGTGCGTCATCAGCCATTCCATGGTCATTTCGATCTGCAGGGTACCGGGTGAGGCGTGTCGCAGGCTCCACATGAAAGCGCCCAAGTATGAATAGTAGTGCCCCCCTTGCAGGAAGCCAACCTCATAGGCGACGGCTACTGGTCCAGCCTTGAGTACAAAGACAATGCCACCATCACGTGATGTTGTCGCAGGCAGCGCCGAAAGAAAGCGCGCGTGGTCCTCATAGTCGAGACCCGCGCCGATACGGCCCGTGTGTTTGATCCAGTTTTTCTTCAGCGCCACACACTGGGCAATGGCAGCGGCATGACCTTTTTCACCGGGACGCAAAACCTCGAGCGCGATCTCGCCAAATTCGCCAAGGGCCGTTTCGGCCTTGCGCCGGGTGCGGCGGCGGCTCTTGTTGAGTGTCGCACGGTAATCCTGCGGCGAGGCAAAACCTTGAAGGTCAAACTGCGCCGCCGCATTGTCGAGTTCGCTCGCCCGAGATTCCACGCCAAGAATATCTTTGAGAGGTGAGCCATCCGGCACATAATTGGCGATGATGCTGTCTGCGCTGCTCGCCTTGAAAAGTGCATGCCTGATGGCGGCCACCTCGTCGGGTGCGAGCCGTCCGTCACGTGTCAGAACATTTCCATATTGGGTGTGCGGTTCGCCCAGGGCGCGCAGGACACAAATTCCTGTGAGGCTCCTGGCGCGCATCAGGGGGAGCACGGCCATCAATGCGTCTCCCCGAAACAGGAGAACAACAAAGGGGGAGAGCCTCTTGCTGGGGTGACTGGCGAGCCAGGTGTGACACCAATCGAAGCTCTGGAAATAGCGGTGGGGGGCAGACGAACAAGAGTCTAGCGCCCGCCAGGCAGCCGCCCACAGATCCATGTCGGCCAGTGACCGCAAGCACACGGTGCGCAGGCCGTCTGCCCCGTATTGGGACGAAGTTGGATTGGTCTGTGCCGGGTTGGCCATGTCTCTTGCGCAGGTTGTTGCTTTCCTGGCAAACGCAGCAATGGCCGTGCCCGGTGGCTGCCCACAGGCAAGTAAGACATTGTTAATCTTAACGGCGCTTGCCGAAGAAGTTTCTTTCCAGTTCGGCGAAGGCCCGCTGATAAACGTTTTCCTCGGTGCGCGGTATCAGGACCAGGTCATCCTGCGGACTCGCCTGCCAATCACCCGTCCACATGCCGAAGGTGCTGTTGTCCACCGTCACCGGCCAGAGGCGCGGGCCGGAGACATAGTTGATCCAGGGGATTTCGCACTTGGTGATGCGATAGCTGAAGCTGCGGGTGATGTCGCACAGGTGAAGAAGCTCCTCGTTGAGATGACCGTCACCAAAGTAGAAATCCCGCACCCCCGACACTTTGTCGGAGCGCACCTTCTTCAGCATGTGCATCTTGGTGATGTCACCGTGCCAGGCGCCCATCCCGGCAAAGTCGCGCATGACGTCCCAAACCTTGTCAACCGGAGCCTTGATAACACGCGAGGTCCATACCTTATTGGGTTGGCCGCCCTTCCAGCGCACCGCACCGGCAGGAGCCCTTGGCTTGTCACGCTTGATGATGGCGGCAAGGTTCTTGAGATTGGCGGTGAACACGTCCTTGGAAACGATTTTCTCGTACTTGCCCTCGTCGCCCGGGGCTTCATCGAAAGTGGCTTCCCATTCGGCAAAGGTGGTGTTGCCATGGGTTACGGGATAGAGCCGCAGGGTGGCGCGATAGTTCTCCACCGGGAAGGCCGGCTTCTCGAAGTTGTAGGTGAAGCAGTAGCGCGCATCATCCAGCATCAAGAGACGCTCGCGGATGTGAGCCCCGTCATGAGAGTGGAATGAGCGCACGCAGCCCACCACATCAGCATCAAGTTTGCCTTCGATTTTTGATCTGGCGATGGCGGGCGCCCATTTCGGCAACGCGTTGAAGTCGCGTACCAGCGGCCAGACGGCCTCGATGGGGGCATTCAGGATAATGCTGGCATAGGCGCGGGCCATAGGGCTCTCCTCAGAAACTGATCGATTTGAAGTCGCGGGTTTGTTGCGTGAGGGCCAGCTCGGTGGGCAGCCGCTCCATCGAGCTCGCGCCATAGAAGCCGTGAATGCCTGACGTGTTGCGCAGGATGTAAGCTGCGTCTTCCGGCGAGGAAATCGGACCCCCATGGCAGAGTACAATGACATCCTTGCGGACCTTCCTTGCGGCCTCGGCAATGCCTGCCACAATGGCTGGACAGTCGGTGAGTTTCAGCGCCGTTTCGGCACCAATGTTGCCACCTGTTGTCAGGCCCATGTGGGCGACGATGATGTCTGCCCCGGCCTTGGTCATGGCGACGGCTTCATCGGTGTTGAAGACATAGGGCGTGGTCAGCATGTCCTTGGCATTGGCGGCAGCCACCAGGTCGACCTCAAGGCCATAGCCCATGCCGGTCTCTTCCAGATTCTTGCGGAAGGTGCCGTCGAACAAACCAACAGTCGGGAAGTTCTGGATGCCGGCAAAGCCCAGCGCCTTCAACTCATCAAGAAAATGGTCGCGGATCATGAAGGGGTCCGTGCCATTCACACCGGCAAGGACCGGCGTGTGCTTGACCACCGGCAGGACTTCGCGCGCCATCTCAACGACGATTTCGTTGGCGTTGCCATAGGCGAGAAGCCCCGCCAGCGAGCCGCGTCCTGCCATGCGGTAACGGCCGGAATTGTAGATGACGATCAGATCTATGCCGCCTGCTTCCTCGCAGCGGGCAGAAAGGCCGGTGCCGGCGCCCCCACCAATGATCGGCTTCTTCTGCTCGATCATGTCATGGAAATGGGCGAGCAGGTCCTTGCGGGTGAGTTTGTTCATGAACGGTCCTTGGTGATGTCGTGGAAGGCTGTGACCACCGCAGCGGCAAAGGCAGGGTCATTGATGTGGGCATCGATGTCGACCAGCTTTCGGTTGGCTGCCGGTTTGAACGTGCCGCGGATGGCATCAAACAACGCAGTATCTGCAGCCACATCATGGAAGGGCTTGCCGGGAGCATCAATCGCGGAGACACCCTTGAGCGGCAGGAGAAACCGCACCGGCCCCTCCATGCGATTGAGGCGTTCGGCAATCCACTGCCCGATTTGGCGGTTTTCTTCGGGCGTGGTGCGCATCAGCGTGACAAATGGATTGTGGATGTAGAAGGTGCGTCCGTCATACCGTGCTGGCACCGTGTCCCGGCCACCGAAGTTCACCATGTCGCAGGCCCCGACGGAACCCACATAGGGAACACGGCTGCGGATGATTGCGCCAAAGCGGTCATCTGTGCAGGGCAACACGCCACCAAGAAGATGATCAGCGACTTCCGTCGTGGTGATGTCGATGGCCGAGGCAAGAAGGCCGGAGTCGATCAGCTTCTCAAAACACTGCCCGCCGGTCCCCGTGGCATGGAAGACAAAGCAGTCATGCGTCTCTTCAAGCCTCTCGCGGATCTGTGTCACCGCTGCCGTTGTGACCCCGAACATGGTGAGGCCGACCGCAGGGCGTGTGGATTCTGGCAGGGGAATGTTATTCTGCATCATCCCCACGCAGGCATGGGCGGCATTGCCGATCACCTTGCGCGTGACGGTGTTGAGACCGGCCACATCGGCAACGGCATGCATCATCATGATGTCGCTCGCCCCGACGAAGGGCGCCACATTGCCCGAGGCCAGCGTGGAAACCATGACCTTGGGCAGGCCGACCGGCAGCGACCGCATCGCGGTTGTCACAATCGCGGTGTTGCCGGAGCCACCCAGTCCCAGCACTGCACCCACGTCCGTTTGGGAGGTGAGATAGCGGGTCAGCGCCGCGGCCATTTCGGTGACGGCAACACCCCGATCGGTCAATCCCAGGACAGCACCCTTACCTTGCGGATGATAGGCCGCGATCTCGCTCGCAGCCACATCGGCAGATCCTGCATGGGCGGTTGTGGAAACATCAACCAGCTTTGCCGCAACGCCAGCCTTGCGCACCAGTTCCACCGCATAGCGCAGCTCCTCGCCCTTGGTATCGAGCGTGCCGATCACATAGACGGTTGCGGCAGTCATTGCGTGAGCGCGTTCCATTTACCGCGCCTTGGACCACCCCTGCTTCATGGTCTTGAGGCCAACCTTGTAGACTTCTTCCTTGTTGGGGAAGAAATCGCGCCACACCCGTGTGGCGGCAGCAAGGGCAGGAATGGCACGGCCGAAGGCCTCGATGGTCATCCAGCCATCATACTTGGCGGCCTTGAGGCCCTTGAAGGTGGCCGCCCACGGCACATGTCCCTTGCCCGGTGTGCCCCGGTCATTCTCCGAGATGTGGACATGGATCATGTGCTTCTTGATCGTCTTGATGGCCGCAACCGGATCCTTCTCCTCGATGTTGGAGTGGAAGGTATCATACATGGCCTTCACATGCGGGTGGTCAACCTCGTCCAGATGATCCGAGAGTTGCTGCATGGTATTGAGGAAATAGCATTCAAAGCGATTGAGGGCCTCAACAGCGAAGCGCACATTCTTTTTGGCCGCATGGTCACCGGCGCGGCGGTGGAAGCTGACGCCCCGCTTGTGTTCCTGCGCGGTGGCGGGATTGCCGGAGAAGTAACCAATCTCGGAATGCATGGGACCAGCAAGGATGTTGGCACCGAGCGCGGCGGTGCAATCCACCGCCCACTTGGCCCGCTCCAGGGCGGCCTGCTGTTGCGCCTTGTCCGGCGACAACGGGTTGTGCCCCGCGCCCAGCACACTCACCGTGCTGCGCTCCAGGCCAATCTTGTCGAGATGCTCGCCCAGCCGCGCGTAATGGTCAGGAGTGCCCTCAAACAGCGGAAACTCGACATTGTCGTAGCCAGCCTTTTTCAGGGCCTTGAACAGCGGTACATGCTCTTCGGTCACATGACCCGTCCACAACAGCATGTTAAATCCGTACTTCATTTGCCATCCTCCAACTGATATAACAGTTTTGCACATCCAAGAACTGTGTCAATCGCGACCATGAAACAAATGTGGATGGAGCGACAAAAGAGGGAGCGACCACCATGAACAAGCCATTGTCCGCCACGCCGCTGCAGGCCGCCGCCTTTGCGCGGATGCAACAGTTGATGACGACCTCGCCCGTACCTTCGATTTCGACAGAACTGCTGACGACGGCTGACGGCGAGTTGAACCGCGAACTCAATGCCTTTCTTTTTGATCCACCCGGCAATCCCACCCTCTTGAAGGGCAAGCGCATTGCCATCTGCTGCGCCAATGGTGTCGAAGAGGTGGAAATCCTCGGCGCCCAGCGTTGGCTCTCCGAGCATGGCGCCACCGTGCATGTCGTCAGCCCGCGCATCGGTGAATTCCCGGCCACGCTCGGCCTGCGTTTCCCCCCGATCAGCAAAACCCACGTGCTCGCCATCCGCCTGATGGAAAATGCGGGCTGGATCAAGATCGACAAGTACATGGATGAGGCCAAGATCAGCGACTACGATGCGCTGATCCTGCCCGGTGGTTGCTGGAACCCGGATGCCCTTCGCGCCGACAAGGATGCGCAGAATTTCGTCCGTGACATGCACTCGGCCGGCAAGCCCACCTGCGCCATCTGTCATGGCCAGTGGGTGATGATCAGCGCCAAGATCCTCAAGGGCAAGAAGGCGACAGCCGTCTGGAACATCCAGATCGATGTGGAAAATGCCGGTGCCACGGTGCTGGATGAACCTTGCGTGGTGGACGGCAACCTGATCACCGCGCGCTTCCCCTATGATCTGCCCCGCATGGTGGATGCGCTGGTCAAGCAGTTGCTGGCAGCTTAAAAAGCTGGCGTGACGGAATTCAGCAACCAACGGGCCGAAGCCGGAGCCAGCATGTTGCGCTTGCGGACGCTGGTGCGTCTGCGCTGGCTGGCGGTCATTGGCCAGACTGTCACTGTCATCCTGGTGGCCTTGTACCTTGGCTACCCCATGCCATTGGGGTTCTGCCTTGGTTTGATCGCTTTCAGTGCCTGGTTGAATATTTTTCTCAGCATCCGCTGGCGCGGCAGCCAGCGACTGCGGCCACGCATGGCAGGCCTCCTTCTGGCCTATGACACAGCGCAATTGGCGGGGTTGCTTTATCTAACGGGCGGACTGGAGAATCCCTTCGCCTTTCTCTTCCTTGTGCCCGTCACGGTGTCGGCAACGTCACTGCCGCTGCGTTCGACACTGGCCCTTGGGGCGCTCACCTTTGGCTGCGCCACAGCTCTGGCATTCTATCATCTGCCCCTGCCGTGGCCGGCCAATTCTTCTCTGCAATTGCCCAAAGCCTATGTGCTGGGCCTGTGGATTGCCATTGCCTGCGGCACGGTCTTCTCCGCCATTTATGCCCGTCGCATTGCTGAGGAGGCACGCCAGATGTCGGCAGCCCTGGGGGCAACCGAAATGGTCTTGGCACGCGAACAACGCCTTTCCGCGCTGGATGGTCTCGCCGCCGCCGCCGCCCATGAACTTGGAACTCCCCTCGCCACCATCGCCCTTGTGGCCAAGGAACTGAAGCGCGAGCTCCCAAGCTCCTCACCACACAGCGAGGACATTGATCTGCTAATCAGCCAGACGGCCCGCTGCCGTGAAATCCTGGCGCGTCTTTCGCAACATGATCAGGGCACCGATGAGGTCTTCGGCCGTGTCAAGCTTTCGGCCATGCTTGAGGATCTGGTTGCTCCCCTGCGTGGCTCGGATGTGACCATCACCATCTCCTGCCAACCCGAGGCGAAGTCCGCGACCGTGCCGGAGCCAGTCTTTGAGCGCAACCCAGCCATTGCCTATGGGCTTGGCAATATCCTCGAGAATGCAATCGACTTCGCCACATCTCATGTCGCGGTCGAAGCCCAATGGAACAGGTCAACCATATCGCTGCTGGTGGCGGATGATGGCCCGGGCTTTGATCAGCAGATCTTCGACCGTCTGGGTGATCCCTTCGTCACAACCCGGCCCGGTTACACGGAAGCTGCCGTTGCTGATGGCACCCACGAGGGCATGGGGCTGGGCCTCTTCATCGCCAAGACACTGTTGGAACGGTCTGGCGCAGCCGTGACGTTGGCCAACCAAAAACCGCCTGCCGTGGGAGCACGTATTTCATTGTCATGGCCGCGCACGGCAGTAGATATTGGGTCGAAAGAGCGCCAAGCCTCTTGACCCAATGGCTTGGCGGGGCCAATGACGATGCCCGAACATGACACAGCCCCAGAATTTGCCCAGCGACAAGACCCTCCTGCTTGTGGACGATGACAAGCCTTTCTTGACGCGCCTTGGACGCGCCATGGAAGCCCGTGGCTTTGTCGTCCGCCTGGCGGACACAGTGGCCGAAGGCATCGCCGAAGTGAAAAAGCTCGCCCCCGGCTATGCCGTGGTCGACCTGCGCCTCGCCGATGGCAATGGCCTTGATGTGATTGAGGCCCTGCACATGGCTAGGCCCGATGCCCGTGTCGTGGTGCTTACAGGTTATGGCAACATTGCCACGGCCGTGACGGCTGTGAAGCTCGGTGCCATCGACTACCTGGCCAAACCCGCTGATGCCGATGCTGTCTATGGCGCGCTGGTCTCCGACAAGGACCACCGGCAAGCACTCCCGGAAAATCCCATGTCGGCGGATCGCGTGCGCTGGGAACACATCCAGCGGGTGTTCGAACTGTGCAGCCGCAACGTTTCGGAAACCGCCCGCCGCCTCAACATGCACCGCCGTACCTTGCAGCGCATCCTTGCCAAGCGCGCGCCGAAATAATCAGGGGTCATAAAGCCCATGCAACCGTTGTGCTGCCACGCGCCCGAACTGCAGTGTCACAGCCCGGCGGCGTGAGGCATGTAACGGGTGGTCTGCGGTCGCGCGGATGATCTCCGCCCCATATTGGTCGGCCAGTACCAACCCTGCTACTTCTGGAATGATGTTCGCATCCATGGCCAGCGGAATGGCGAAAGAGAAGCGGTCGCAGTAGTCGCGATACTCCGGCCATTTCTGGTCGGTCCGAAAATCCTCCAGCGATGACTTGATTTCGACGATCCAGATGAGGCCGCTGTCGTTGACACCGAACACGTCCGCACGCCGCCCGGTGACCAGCGTGAACTCAGTAAGAACCGCAAATCCGTGTTGGCGCATCAGGCGGCAAACCCCACGCTGCACGGCGAGTGCCGTTTCCGACTGGCGGCCATCGATGGGAAGATCAACCATGGCGTTCAAGGAACTCCTCAACGCCCAGGGCCCGCATGTCGTCCACCGCCTGGGCCAGTCTGTCGTGTTCCCAGTCCCACCATCCCAGTGAAATAATCCGTTCACGGATGGTATGGTCGAAGCGCCAGCGGATGCGCTTCGCCGCCACGCCCGCGACGATGGCATAGGAGTCGACATCCCTGGTCACCACGGCGTTGGCGGCAATCACGGCCCCATGGCCCACGTGCACGCCCGGCATGATGATTGCGCCATGGCCGATCCACACGTCATGACCGATCATCACCCGCTTCGATTGGCGCTCGTTGCGAAAATCCTTGTCGATCTTCGCGCCAAGGAAATACTCATTCGGCCGGTAGGTGATCTTGTGTTGAGATATCCGGTCAACTGGATGCATCAAGGCATTGATCCGGGCATTGGCGGCAATGGCGCAGAATTTTCCGATTGTCGTGTAGATCGCCTCCGCACCGCGCTCTACATAAGAGTAGTCGCCAAGGCTGGATTCGGCCATCACCACCCGTTCACCCACCTCGGTGAAGCGGCCGAGATCACAATCGCGCAACTGGGCCGTTGCGTGAACGCGCGGCGTACCATCGCGGGTGGCCTTGGGAGAGTGACGTTTTGGCTGGTCCATCAAGCAACCCTAACAAAAAAGCCGCCCCTTGCGGAGCGGCTCTTTGAAATTCTGTTGAATAGCTCAGGCGGCCTTGGCGGCGTCGGCCTTCTTGACGATGGCGCGCTTGAGCTTGAGGGCCTTCGACGAGAGCTCGTCGTTCTTGGCCTTGATCAGGAAGCCATCAAGGCCACCACGATGCTCGACCGTCTTCAGCGCATGGGCGCTGATGCGGAACGAGTAGGAGTTGCCGAGAGCTTCCGACATCAGCGTGACGTCGCAGAGGTTCGGCATGAAGCGGGTCTTGGTCTTGTTGTTGGCGTGGGAAACCTGGTTGCCCGAAAGCCAACCCTTGCCTGTGAATTCGCAGCGGCGCGACATGTTACTCTCCGTGATCTCAAACGAATGAAAGCCGGAAACTCCCGTTCCCGGCATGAATTTGGGCTGTCCTTAGCGATGGAGTGGGAGGAGGTCAAGCGATGAGGTGGGGAGGGATGTGTCTCTGCCTTTTGAATTTGCTCCGTCAATCCGGCATTCGCCGGAATGGTGCGGATTATTGGGTCACCGCTCCCAACCTTCACTCATTCCCATTCTGGCACAAGTGGTTAACGTGAATGGCTTTTCTGCGCTGGTGAAGGGAACGATCTGGCTGTTGTCGGGGGCATTCTGGTGCCTCCTCGCCCAGCTACCCCCTACCCATGGCGTGAACGGAACAGGAAAATCCACACAACAGCGATTCGGGCGTGCTTCGTTCCGCCCGGGAACACTTTCTTAACAAGACGGCGACAATGCGAGGCAATGGCTTAACGTTTCGCTCACACTTCCCGCCAAAGATTAAGAGGTGATGCTCAAAAAGCCGGGTTTGACCCACCTTCGGGCAGACACAGGTGCTACCAAATTGCTTCAAATGCCATAGAACAAAAAGCGAAAATCGTCCGTTTACCGATTCGGGCGTGTTCCGTTCTGTTTTGAATCCAGAGATTAATGCGCTGTGCCAATTCCGGTCTCAAAACTGCCATGCCGCTGTTGCCATTGCCGGCGAATGACGTAACGAGAAACTGTATGAGCCCGCCCCGCGCTGCCAGCCGCAGCCTTCCCGTCACCGCCGTCCTCGGACCGACCAACACCGGCAAGACCCATTATGCCGTGGAGCGCATGCTTGCCCATTCCGGCGGCATGATCGGCCTGCCGCTGCGACTTCTCGCGCGCGAAATCTATGACCGGGTGCGACTGAAAGCAGGAGACCATGCCGTGGCACTGGTCACCGGCGAAGAAAAGATCATCCCCGCCCAGCCGCGCTATTGGGTTTGCACGGTGGAGGCCATGCCGCCGGACATTGATGTCCCCTTTCTCGCCATCGACGAGGTGCAGCTCGCCAATGATCTTGAACGTGGCCACATCTTTACCGACCGCATTCTGAACCGCCGGGGGTTTGAGGAAACACTGCTGCTCGGGGCAGGGACCATGCGCGGCATCCTTGAGCGCATGCTGCCGAAAACCCATTTCATCTCGCGGCCACGCCTCTCCAAGCTCTCCTATGCCGGCCAACGGAAGTTGACGCGCCTGCCGCCGCGCTCGGCCATCGTCGCCTTCACGGCCGAGATGGTCTATACCGTCGCCGAATTGATCCGCCGCCAGCAAGGTGGCGCTGCCGTGGTCATGGGCGCCCTCTCGCCACGCACCCGCAATGCCCAGGTGGCGCTCTATCAGTCAGGCGAAGTCGATTATATCGTGGCAACAGACGCCATTGGCATGGGCCTCAATATGGATGTGGACCACGTCGCCTTTGCCTCGACGCGCAAGTTTGACGGCTTCCAGTTCCGCCACCTGACACCCGCCGAAATCGGACAGGTGGCGGGCCGGGCTGGCCGCTACATGAATGACGGCACCTTTGGCGTGTCAGGCGAGGCCGAACCCTTTGAACAGGAAGTGATCGACCGGCTGGAGAACCACAATTTTGACTCGGTGCGGGTGCTGCAATGGCGCAATCGCGATCTGGACTTCCGGTCGCTCGATACGCTGCGCAAGAGCCTCGGCACCTTGCCCCGGCAGGAAGGCTTGACCCGGGCCCAGAATGCCGCCGACGTTGAGGCACTGGAATGGGTTTGCCGCGATGAAAGCGTGCGCAACCTGATCGACACCCCCGCAAACGTCGAGCGTGCCTGGGAAGCCTGCCAGATCCCTGACTACCGCAACATCTCGCCAGCTGAACACGCCCATCTTGTCGGGCGTGTCATCCACTTCCTGCACACTGGCAAGGGGTACATTCCCGAGGACTGGTTCTCCCAGCAGCTCGCCCATTGCGAAAACCTCGAAGGCGGCATTGATACCCTCTCCACCCGCATTTCCCATGTCCGCACCTGGACTTTCATTGCCAACCGGGCGAACTGGCTGGAGGCCCCCTGGTATTGGCAGGCCCGGGCCAAGGAGATTGAGGATCGCCTTTCGGATGTTTTGCATGAGCGCCTCACCAATCGTTTCATTGACCGCAAAACCAGTGTATTGATGCGCCGACTGGCCAAGAAGGAAGGTTTGATGTCGAGTGTAGAAGAAGATGGCGTGATCTCGGTTGAAGGCGAGGCTGTGGGTAAAATCTCCGGCCTCAGTTTTGTTCCCGATCCCTCCATCGCCGGAAATGAAACCCGCATCCTCAAGGCCGCTGCCGTTCAGGCGCTTGCTGCTGAAGTGGCCGCACGGGCCAAGTCGCTCTCCGCCACGGCGGATACAGAGCTGAAACTGTCGCGTCTCGGCAATATCGAATGGCAGGGTCACGCCGTGGGCCGCCTCGCTGTTGCAGATTCGCGCTATCGCCCGCGTGCTGAAGTCATCGCCGATGATGTGCTCAATCCCGCCGATCGGGAAATGGTGCGCGAGCGGCTGCAGAAATTCACGGATCGCCACGTCTCGACGCTGATCGAGCCGCTGCTCAAGCTGGAAGAATCGGAAGGTCTGGAAGGTATTGTCCGCGGCATCGCCTATCGCCTCGCCGAGAATTTTGGCGTGTTGCCACGCGATGAGGTGACTGAGGACGTGAAGCAGTTGAGCCAGGATGATCGCGCCAAGTTGCGCGGCCAGGGCGTTCGCTTCGGTGCTTTCAATCTTTTTCTCCCCGCGCTGTTGAAGCCGGCGGCCACTGAATTGCGGTTGCTGTTGTGGTGGCTGGAAAAGCAGAAGGCTGGCACGGCTGACGGCGACGTCCCCGCCGCGCCTGCCAATGGTCTGACCTCTGTGGCCGCTGATCTGACCAAGCCAGACGGATTTTACCGCATGTGTGGCTACCGCCTCTGTGGTCCGCGCGCCGTGCGCGTCGATATGCTGGAGCGCCTCTCTGATCTCATCCGCGACCGGGTGTTCTGGAAGCCGCGCTTCCCGGAAGAACCACGTCCTGTGGGGTCGATGGAGGGTGGTGGTTTCACTGTGGTGCCCGACATGATGTCGCTGGTTGGCTGTTCGGGCGAAGAGTTTGAAGCCATCCTCGCCAGCCTTGGTTTCCGCTACCAGAAGCGCATGCTGCCCAAGGTGGCAACGCCCGGCGCAAAAGGCACGGCCGCCCCTGCTGTGGCAGCAGTGGTGGAAGCAGCCCCAGAGGTTCAGGCAGAAACCCAGCCGGAAGACGTTGCAGAAACAGCACCTGAAGCCGTGTCTGTCGCTGAAAATGTGGAGGCTGATCTGCCCGCAGCCGAAGCCGCTGCTGAATCCGTGGCCGCAGAAGCCGCGGGCGAAGACGTGGTCGTGGCTCCACCGACGCCCGATGTGGAATTGGTGGAAACCAGCGTCTGGTGGCCGGACGGCATGGGACCGTTCCGCCCGCAGCGCCACAGACCCGCTCCGCGCCCACAGGCCACTGCAGAGCAACCGCAGCAGGCCCGCGATGGTGAGAGCCGTCGCCCCCATGGCAAACCGCAACGACGTGATGAAAAACGTGAGGACCGCCGCGAGGGCAAGGATGGCAAGTCTGACCGTCCGCGCTTCCACAAGGGTGGTGAGCGCAAGCCCCACGAGAACCGCAACACCGACAACCGGCCCCGCCGTTCGGAAAAGCCGGCAGATCCCAATTCACCCTTCGCCGTGCTCAGCGCGTTGAAGGCGCAGTTCGAAAAGGGAAGCACCTGAACCAGAGGCTCGACAAATGGTTGGTCTATGCCCGGTTTGTGAAACACCGGGCGAAGGCACAGGCCCTGATCGAAGAGGGGGCCGTGCGCCTGAACCGGGCGCGCGTCGAAAAGCCGGCCCATGTGGTGAAACCAGATGATGTGCTGACCATCGCGCTGGGTGGTACGGTGCGGGTGGTCAAGGTGCTGGGGGCGGCGGAGCGGCGCGGGTCCGCCAGCGTGGCAAACCAACTCTACGTCGAGGTCGGCACCACATCCGTAGCCGCGCATGGCGGTGCGGCGGAAAAACAGGATGCAAGCTCCGGCATCCTCTGCTAGAGCGGCCCCGAAAAATCAAACCCGACACCAAGGCTAGGTTATGACCTATATCGTCACCGAGAACTGCATCAAGTGCAAGTATATGGATTGCGTGGAAGTCTGCCCCGTGGATTGTTTCTACGAGGGTGAGAACATGCTGGTGATCCACCCGGACGAGTGCATTGACTGCGGCGTGTGCGAACCGGAATGCCCGGCCGAAGCCATCAAGCCTGATACGGAGCCGGGCCTCGACTCCTGGCTCAAGCTCAACACCGAATATGCCACCAAATGGCCGAACATCACGGTGAAGCGAGATGCGCCTGCCGATGCCAAGGAACAGGACGGCAAACCGGGCAAATTGGCCCTGTTTTCCCCCAATCCTGGCGAAGGCGACAAGTAAGCACGCAAAGAGCCTTCAAATCGTTGGGTTTTTGGCCCGCTCCGTTAACCATGTTTGGGAACGGGGGGCAGAAATGCGCCGTACACGGAGCACTGTCCCTTTAAATTTCCTTAAATTCGTGCTAGGGTGTTCCCATGTAGTCATCTTGGGAATGCGACGTGGGAATCCGGGCGAGGGCTCGGATTTTTTTGCGCCCGTTTCCCCCATATTGTGGGGCAACCTCTCTGACGGAGGGACCTCATAACAACAAGAAAAGGGTCAGGCAGAATGGTCACGAAAAAGAAAACAGCCGTTAAAACAAAGGCTAAGGCTCCGGTGAAGGCGAAAGCCAAGACCCCTGCCAAGCCTGCCGCCAAGGCCAAGGTTGCCGCCAAGCCGGCGCTGAAGGCTGCCGCGAAGCCGGTTGCCGCCAAGCCGGTAGCAAAACCGGCCGCCGTTGCGCCGGCGAAACCCTCGATCATCAAGCCGATCGCCGTGAAGCCCGTCGCCGCTGCCGCACCGGCACCCAAGGCCGCCGCCCCGGTTGCCCCCAAGGCCGCCGCCGCCGCCGCACCCAAGAAGCTGATCTTCAAGGTGGGCGAACTGGTGGTTTACCCTGCCCATGGTGTGGGCAAGATCACCAACATCGAGGAACAGGAAATCGCTGGCGCGAAGCTCGAGCTCTACATCGTCGATTTCGAGAAGGAAAAGCTCCGCCTCAAGGTGCCGACCAACCGCGCCGAGCAGAAGGGCATGCGCCACCTCGCTGACCGTGTGATGATCGAGACCGCCATGAAGGTGATCCGTGGCCGCGCCCGCATCAAGCGCACCATGTGGTCGCGTCGTGCCCAGGAGTATGATGCAAAGATCAACTCCGGTGACATGATTGCCGTGGCCGAGGTGATCCGTGATCTCTATCGCTCCGAGCGACAGCCCGAGCAGTCCTATTCCGAACGCCAGCTCTTCGAGCAGGCGCTGGGCCGCTTCGCCCGCGAACTGGCCGCCGTGCGCAAGGTCGATGAAGACCAGTGCATCAAGGAACTGGAAGACTACCTCGCCCGTAACGCCAAGCGCGGCGCCGCTGCTGGTGAAAAGGCCGAGGAAGACGCAAGCGAAGAAGCCGCGTAATTTCTGCGCCAGAGAAGATTTGAAAACACCGGGGGAAACTCCGGTGTTTTTGTTTGCGGCGGGCTTGGTCCTGTCCCATTCCCGCGCTTCATCCTGCTCACGGCCTCAGCGGCCGTCGGCAGAGAAATGCTGGTAGTCTTTGCTGGATGTCCAACTGCCGCCCCAGGTCCAGCCCTTGGCCTTGAAGGCCAGCGTGACGGCGCTGTTGGCGGTGATCAGCCCGGGCTGCTTGCCCGCGGCCGCCTGGCGCTCCGCCGGCGTATCGAAGGGCTCTCCCTCTTTGGGCGAGGTGCCTTTCTTCCAGACAAACGGATTGACCAGCGGGTTCACATCAATGGCAAGGCCCAGCGCATGCGAAGACAGACGCCTGGAGCCAGACGCCTTGCGGCAATTGTAGCCAGAGGTGTTGTTGGCCG
>Ga0075163_10004254_pt1 | contig 19203 bp, 23 predicted proteins | sample JI1023141ADNA_FD_71478 | JGI IMG/M metagenome (GOLD analysis project Ga0075163, IMG submission 71478) | Wastewater effluent complex algal communities from Wisconsin, to seasonally profile nutrient transformation and Carbon sequestration -... | ecosystem: Engineered > WWTP > Effluent > Algae...
CCGCCGCCAAAAATGCCTTCGAACAGATCGCCGAGATCGGCAGCAGCTGCATCGCCGAAGCCCCCCTGGAAACCTCCCGAACTGCCGCGAAAGCCACCCTGCTGCCCGCCAAAGCCGGCAAAAGGATTGGACGGGTTGCCATGCTCGTCGATCTCACCCCGATCAAACTGGGCGCGCTTGTCCTTGTCGGACAGCAGATCATATGCATTGGTCACTTCCGCAAAGCGTTCGGTTGCCTTGGGATTGTCCTTGTTCGTGTCGGGATGCAGCTCCTTGGCGAGCTTGCGATACGCCTTCTTGATGTCTGCTTCGGTCGCGCCACGCGATACGCCGAGTGTGGAATAAGGATCTGCCATAATCGCTAGCTAGTGACTGGGCGGGCCAACGGCAAGATTTCAGCCAAGGTCCGACTTTATTTGCGTGTGGTGACGGATCACTTCATCAATGATGAAGCGCAGGAATTTCTCGGTGAAATCCGGATCAAGATCGGCTTCCACCGCGAGTGTCCTCAGCCGGGCGATCTGCGCGTCCTCTCGGGTTGGATCGGCTGCGGGCAGGGCGTTTTCAGCCTTGTACTGCCCGACGGCCTGAGTCACCTTGAAGCGCTCGGCAAGCAAATACACAAGGGCCGCATCGATATTGTCGATGCTCTGGCGGTATTGTCGCAGCTTGTCGGCAGTCATCATCTGAATTCCTTGTTCGCAAATGTCGCATCTTGCAAGTCGGAACTCCTGCTTTGCACTTGCGTCAAAGCCTGTTGGTCGCCAGAGAAGTGGCCATCATGACGGCAACGCTTCATCGCATCGGGACGGACAGACAGCCTTCGCTTGATTCCATCATCAACCTCGTTGCGGCTGAAATGAATCACGTCAATGCTGTCATCCTTGAACGGATGCAGTCGCAAATTCCGTTGATCCCCGAACTGGCCGGCCACCTGATTGCCGGTGGCGGAAAGCGGATGCGGCCGATGCTGACGCTGGCAACGGCCCGGCTGCTCGACTATTCAGGCGCGCGCCACCACAAGCTCGCCGCGGCCGTCGAATTCATCCACACCGCGACGCTCCTGCACGACGATGTTGTTGACGGGTCCGACCTGAGGCGCGGGCGGCGTACGGCAAACATCATCTGGGGCAATCCGGCAAGCGTGCTGGTCGGGGATTTCCTGTTTAGCCGCTCGTTCGAACTGATGGTGGAAGACGGGAGCCTGAAGGTCCTCAAGATTCTTTCCAACGCATCGGCTGTGATCGCGGAAGGCGAAGTCAACCAGTTGACGGCGCAGCGCCAGGTCAACACGGGCGAAGACAAGTATCTCGATATCATTGGTGCCAAGACAGCGGCCCTTTTTGCCGCGGCCTGCCGGATTTCGGCTGTCGTTGCCGAGCGGGACGAAACAACCGAAGAGGCGCTCGACAGCTACGGTCGCAACCTCGGCATTGCGTTCCAGCTCGTTGATGACGCAATCGACTATGCGTCCGATGCCGAAACCATGGGCAAGGGCGTTGGCGACGATTTTCGTGACGGGAAGGTGACGTTGCCGGTCATCCTCGCCTATGCCCGTGGCAGCGGCGAAGACAGGGCCTTCTGGCAAGCGGCAATGGAAGGCCGTCGTGTTTCGGACGAAGACCTCGCTTACGCCAAGGCCCTGCTGACGCAGACGCGTGCCATTGACGACACGCTGATGCGGGCGCGTCATTATGGGCAACGGGCCATCGACGCCCTTGGCCCCTTTGCGTCGAGCGCCACGAAGAGCGCGCTGATCGAAGCCGTCGAGTTTGCGATTGCCAGAGCGTACTGACACGCTCCCTGTCCATGACGTCCTGCCGGAATTGCTTGCCTGCCTGCAGGATCGGCCCAACGCTGTCCTGATTGCGCCGCCGGGCGCCGGCAAGACGACGGCCGTCGCCCCGGACCTGCTTCGCGCGGACTGGTGCGCAGGGCAAATTCTGCTCCTCTCTCCCAGGCGGATTGCCGCACGTGCGGCAGCCGAGCGAATGGCCGAACTGGCCGGCGAGCCCGTGGGGCAGACGATCGGATATGCCACGCGGCTGGATTCGAAGCAGTCGGCCGCCACACGAATCCTGGTCCTGACCGAGGGAATCTTCCGCAACCGCATTCAGGCCGATCCTGAACTCTCGGGCGTTTGCGCCGTGTTGTTCGATGAGGTGCACGAACGCAGCCTCGACAGCGATTTTGGCCTGGCGCTTGCGCTCGATGCGCAAGGGGCGCTCCGGCCCGATCTGAGGCTCGTCGCAATGTCGGCAACACTCGACGGCGAACGGTTTGCCACGCTGATGAACGCAGGCGTGATCACCAGCGAAGGTCGCAGCCATCCCCTCGCCATCAGGCATATCGGGCGCCGGGCTGAAGCCCGGATCGAGGATGAAATGGCAGCTGCGATTCGCCGCGCCATGACCGAGGAAGCGGGCGACATCCTCGCTTTCCTGCCCGGGGTTGGCGAGATCGAGCGGACGGCCGAGAAACTTGCGGGCATTGCCGCCCAGATCCACCGCCTGCACGGCAGCCTTGATCCCGCCGAGCAGCGCGCCGCAATTCGCAAAGGTGTCGGGCGCAAGGTCATTCTTGCGACCAGCATTGCCGAAACCAGCCTGACGATCGACGGCGTGCGCATCGTGATCGACAGCGGGCTCGCGCGACGTGCCCGCTATGACCGGAGCGCAGGAGTGACCCGTCTGGTGACCGAGCGGGTCAGCCAGGCCGCAGCGACACAGCGCGCCGGTCGTGCTGCGCGCCAGGGACCGGGTGTCGCCTACAGGCTTTGGGAAGAGGGAGCGACGGCGGGGCTGCTCCGGTTTGATCCGCCGGAGATACTCGAAGCCGATCTCTCTCCCCTGTTGCTCGACTGCGCGCTATGGGGCGTCGCTGATCCGGGTACACTGCGCTGGCTGGATCCACCTCCGTCAGCCGCCCTTGCCGAAGCAGGAAAGCGGCTTTCCACACTCGGTGCGCTGGATGAGGATGGTCGGCCGACAGCGCATGGTCGAGACATTGCCAGACTGCCCCTGCCCCCCCGGCTTGCCCATATGCTTGTAAATGCGGCGGAACAGGGTGAGGGCGTTCTGGCCGCAGATGTCGCTGTCCTGCTTTCCGAACGCGGGCTGGGCGGAACCGATCCGGATCTTTGCCTGAGGCTGGACCGATGGCGGCACGATCGCGGCAAACGCGCCGAGGCAGCCCGAGGGCTGGCGCGCCGCTGGGCAGGGCTGGTCCGGTCAAGCGGTGCAGCCACAGGCAATCTGGCCCGATGCGTGGCTCTCGCCTTTCCGGATCGCATTGCCCGGCGGCGCGACGCGACTGGGGAGCATTGGATCAGCAGTGGCGGCCGGGGCTTCCGGCTCGATCCAGCCAGCCCGCTTGCGCGCAGCGAATGGCTCGCCGTGGCCGATATTCAGGGCGCGGCTGCGGGCGCGCGAATCCTTTCCGCTGCCGCGATTGAGTCGGGCGAGGTGGAAACGCTGTTTGCGGACCGGATCGAGACCGGAGTCCAGCTTCGCTTCGATCCCGAAACGGGCAGTGTCCGGACGATTTCCGGCCGCCACCTTGGCGCGATCATGCTGTCGCGAGCCGAAAATGCGCAAGCAAGCGCGGAGGGCATCGCTGCCGCCCTGCTGCAGGGCGTGCGTGAGCATGGCCTGACTGTCATCGACTGGCCGCCAGCCACGACAATGCTTCGGCAGCGCGCCGACTGGGCAGGCATTGGGGCTCTTTCGGATGATGCCATGATTGCCACGCTTGACCAATGGCTTGCCCCATTGCTCGCGGGCAAGCGGCGGCTGCCGGATATCGCCGCCGAGGCCCTCCATTCCGCCGTATGGGCGCTGCTCGGCTGGGAGGGGCAGCAGCAGCTTTCAAAGCTTGCCCCTGCGCAGTTTGCCTCGCCCGCCGGATCGATGCACGAGATCGACTATGCAGCCATTGCCGGTCCGACTGTCACCTTGCGCGTGCAGGCTTTGTTTGGACTCTCTGAACATCCCGTGATCGGGCCCCAACGGACGCCTCTGGTGCTCTCGCTGACGTCGCCTGCCGGTCGGCCGATCCAGACAACGCGAGACCTGCCCGGTTTCTGGCGGGGCAGCTGGGCAGATGTCGCCAAGGACATGCGCGGGCGTTACCCGCGGCACAACTGGCCGGACGACCCGACACGGGCCGTTGCCAGTCTCAAGACCAAGAAGGCCCTTGATCGACAGGGATGAATCAGGGAAAGAGCAGCGCATGAGCCATGTACGCATTTATCAGAAGCCCAAGAACGCCATGCAGTCAGGCCGCTATGGCACTGACAGATGGATATTGGAATTTGAGCCTACGGACGCGCAGCGCGCCGACCCCCTGATGGGTTGGGCGGGAAGCGGTGACACGCGGCGCCAGCTCGTCCTGAAATTCCCGACACTTGAAGCTGCAAAGGCCTATGCCGACGGAAAGGGCCTGGTCGCGACCGTTGTGGCGGCGCCAAAGAAGGTCCTGAAGCTTCAGGCCTATGCGGACAATTTCAGATGACGCACAGCGTCGCCCCGAACTTGTTTCGGGGTCTATTCGCTGAGCAAGGACCCGCCAAGAAGCATCAGCAGTTTCGCGTCCATGGCACAGCCTGACGCGCGTTTTGCGGCAATGAAGCCCGCGATTTCAGAAAGTGGCACGCGGTGGACAGTGATATTCTCGCCATCGGTCCCGCCGCCCTCGCTGACCTTTTCCAGCCCGACCGCACGCACGAAGTAGAAGCTCTCACTGACCATGCCGGGCGATGAATGGAACTCCCCGACCCGCTCGATATGGCGGGGGCGATAGCCGGTTTCCTCTTCAAGCTCGCGCGCCGCTGCATGCTCGACCGGTTCATTCTCGGTTTCATCACCCACAAGGCCCGCCGGCAGTTCAAGGCAGTTGACGCCCAGCGGCACGCGATATTGCTCGACAAGCAGCACATCGCCATCATCGACCGCAAGGATCACGGCGGCTTTTATCCCGCGAGCGCGCGAGACATATTCCCATTTGCCGCGGGTCTTTGCGGTAATGAAGCGGCCTTGCCAGACAATCTGTTCGTCCTTGGAATCGCTCATAGCTCAATGAGCCGATCGGGAAGCTCGTTCACATCGTCCGAAGCGCGCGGAAAATGCACGGAGAGAACTTTGCCGACATCGCCAATGGCAGCCACCATCCCGTCTGCCAACCGGCCTTCGCGCACTTCGGCAACAAGCTTGGCCATCGCTTCGCCCCAGGTTTCGGGCGTGACTTTTGAATGGATTGCTTCGTCAGCGACAATTTCCGCACGATGCTCGGCCATCGAAAGATAGATCAGAACGCCGGTTCGCCCGGACGTGCGCCGCTCTGCGCCGACCTTGAAATAGCGGATCGCGCGCCTGCGCACCCGCTCTGCCTTGACGATGCCGGGCGTCAGGAAAATCCGCAGCGGCATCCAGGACAGGAGCAGCCGCATGGCAACGAACTTGAGTACCGCAACCGCAAGGGCGAGCTCAAAGGCCTCCGCCAGCGTCCATTCGACAATCCAGCCCCCGGAAAAGGTTGCGACCAGCCCCGTGCAGAATTCGGGAAAAGCTGCCAAAGCGGCAAGAGCGAGCACGGCAATTCCAGTCGACCACCAGAGCGCCACATCAAGATAGCGGTCCGACGCGTCGGTGACGATCGTGACGATTTCGCCCGCCGTTGCGGCTTCTGCATCGCGGACGGCATCGCTCACACGCCGGTGATCGGCTTCGGTCATCAATGTCGGCTTCGTCATTACCACCCCCCGGAGGCACCACCGCCCCCGAATGAACCGCCGCCGCCCGAAAAGCCGCCGCCTCCGCCGAAGCCGCCTGAACTCCCGCCGCCCCAGCCGCCGCCCGAACCACCGCCCCAGATGATCACAGGGCCGCTGCCATAACGCCGTCCCCGGCCACGACCGAAGATCGAGCGGAACAGCGGCAATATGAAAAAGAAGAAAATAAACACCCAGAACAGGGCCGCGCTGACCGAGTCGCCCCGTTGCGACTCTGCCGATTGCGTGGCCAGTTGCGCTGCATATTTCGCCGCTTCCTCCGGCGGCAGGCGCAGCTGTGCGATAATGGCATCGGTTCCAGCCGTGATACCGCCAGGGAAATCGCCTGCCTTGAATGCCGGGACGATCTGCGTGTTGATGATCACGCTCGAAAAAGCATCGGTCAGGATCGGTTCGAGACCATAGCCGACCTCGATACGGACCTTGCGGTCGTTGGGCGCGACCAGAAGAATCGCGCCATTGTTCTGGTCCTTTTGCCCGATGCCCCAGCTCCGCCCGAGCTGATAGCCATAGTCGGCAATGTCATAGCCTTCGAGGCCAGTCACGGTCGCGACGACCAGCTGGCGCGAACTTTCCTTTTCAAGCGCGTCGAGCTTTGCCGTCAATGCGGCTTCCTGATCATCTGGAATGATGTTGGCTGCGTCGACCACTCGCCCCGTAAGGGGCGGGAAAGTCTGGGCATGCGCGACACCGGCGATCATCAGCAAGAGGCAGGCGAGCCACCTCATCATCCTGTCTCCCTCTGGAGGACGGTGTCGATCAGAACTTGACCGTAGGGGCCCGGTCCGCATTCGGCGCAGTGGCCTCATAGGTCGTCATCGGCTTTGCGCCGTAGAAGATTTTTGCGCCGATCGCGTCGGGAAAGGTCCGGATCGTCGTGTTATAGGCCTGGACTGCCGTATTATAATCCTTGATCGAGACGTTGATCCGGTTCTCCGTCCCCTCGAGCTGCGACTGGAGCGCGAGGAAATTCTGGTTCGACTTGAGGTCGGGATAGGCTTCGACGCTTGCCAACAACCGACCGAGCGAGCCGGACAGCGCCGTCTGCGCTTCCTGGAATTGCTTGACCTTGGCGGGATCGGAAAGGTCGGACGCATTGACTTGAATGGACGTCGCCTTGGCGCGCGCTTCGGTCACTTGCGTCAGCACTGTCGATTCCTGCTTGGCAAAGCCCTTCACGGTTTCGACGAGATTCGGGATCAGGTCCGCGCGGCGCTGATAGTCGGCCTGCACGTTCGACCATTTTGCCTTGGCATTTTCTTCGGCCGTCGGCACGCTGTTGATGCCGCACCCGCTCAGCGACAGGGCCAGCGCGGGAGCCGCCAGAAAGGCCATTTTACGACGTTTGAACTTGGTCACGATCAACTCCCATGGAAAAGGTGTATGACGAAGATAGGACGCCTCGGGCCTCCCCGCAATATGCTTGCAATCACATTCAATTGTGCCAGTCTTGCGGGGCTGGCTTTGGCGCATTGGGAGATGGCGTGATGTGGGGAGAATTCAAGGCTTTCGTCAACAAGGGTAATGTTCTCGATCTGGCAGTCGGTGTCCTGATCGGAGCCGCCTTCGGAAAGATCATTTCGTCCTTCACCGACGATATTCTGATGCCCCTGATCGGTCTTCTGACCGGCGGAGGCGTCGATTTTTCCAGCAAATTCGTCTTGCTGGGCGATCCGGGGGACAAGGTGATCACGACACTGGCCGAGGCCAAGGCCGCCAATATCGGGGTTTTCGCCTATGGCAATTTCATCACGGCCTTAATCAATTTCGTCATTCTGGCCTTCGTGATCTTCATGATCGTGCGCAGTGCCAACAGGATGATGAAGCGGGACGAAACGGCCGGCACGCCCGAAGACGTCCTGCTGCTCAGGGAAATCCGGGATTCAGTGAAGAAATAGCGGGCCTCAGGCCGCTTCCTTGTCCTCGGACACGGCGGCCGCAAGGCTTGTCCCGTCAAGAATGCGGGCCGTGTCGTCGCGCACGATCATCATGGCGCGCCGGATTTCGCACTTTTCCTCGTCGCGACAGTCCTTGCATTTCTTGTAGGCGGTCCGGCTGACACAGGGAACAAGCGCCAACGGTCCTTCGATGACGCGAATGATATCCCCAAGCGATATCAGATGCGCAGGTCTGGCCAAGGCAAATCCGCCCTGTTTCCCGCGCGTCGAAACGACAAGGTTCGCAGCCTTGAGTTCGGTCAGGATGATTTCGAGGAATTTGCGCGGGACACTGGCTTCGGTGGCAATCCTGCTCATAGGCACCGGGTGATGGTCCTTAGGCTCCCGCGCAAGCAAGAGCATGGCCCGCAGGCCGTAACGCGAACGCTGTGTCAGCATGTTAATCACCCTAGCAACTAGTGGAGATTGAAACAACCCTGTTGCGCGTCACATCATGCACTTAACATTCAGGAATTCGCCCCTATATTGGCAAGTGCCGGGTTCGCCCGGCTATGGCGATAAATGATGCCGTGCAATAGATGCAGCGGACCCGGGGGCGGTACCCGGCGGCTCCACCATAACCCTCGCGCATGCGGGGGCCATGACGGGGCCGAACTAGGATCGACGTGTGTTGAAAAGCGGTGTTTTTGCCCGGCATGAATAAGCCGTGAAATGGTTCAATCTCATAAGTGCCAACGATAACGAAGCACTTGCTATTGCTGCTTAACCCAAGGGCCTCGCGGCCCTAGGTTAACCAACATAACGCGGTCGGGCTGAACCGGGCAACAGAATCAGACACCAGCGGCCCGGGAGGCGCCGGGCAACAGAAGCCTCCCACCCAAAACGCGTGCCGGGCAACAGAAACCCCCGAACTTTCGCGTGGAATCGTCGCTCCTGAGCAGGGGCGACAAGATGGTTTGGCCTGAACCCTTGACATTTCGGCTGGCGAATCTAATGCGCCCGCTTTCCGCGCCTCGCGTGCGACCAGCATCAATTTACAAAGGTTTTCAGGTCATGGCCAAGCCAACCACCGTCAAGATCAAGCTCGCCAGCACGGCGGATACCGGCTTCTTCTATGTCACCAAGAAGAATCCGCGCACCAAGACCGAGAAGCTCTCGTTCAAGAAATATGATCCCGTCGTGCGCAAGCATGTCGAGTTCAAGGAAACCAAGATCAAGTAATGCGTCGCCCCTGCGAAGGCAGGGTCGCCAAAATGTCTGGTCAGACCAGCGCGCGCGAATCGGCCAGGTCTGCCAGTTCCCGGACCACGCCGATGAATTTCATCAGCGAAATCGGCTTGGCGACATAGGCATCGGCCCCGGCCTCGCGAATCCGGTCTTCGTCGCCCTTTCCGGCATAGGCTGTCACTGCCATGACCGGAATTCGCCTCAGAATCACGTCGCGGCGAATCGCTTCGATCAGTTCCAGGCCGCTGATATGCGGCATCTGGATGTCCATGATGATGATGTCCGGCGCGAACAGGGTTGCGCGATTGATTGCTTCGCGCGCGTCGCGGACGCCTTCCGCTTCAAAGTCGTGCACGCGCAAAAGATCGCAAAAGAGTTTGAGATTGAGTTCATTGTCCTCGACAACGAGCACCCTTTTTGCCACGCCAGCTTTCCCACTGATATTCCCGGAATCGACCTCTAGGCGATGCTCAAGGCAGAGACAAACCCCTATGACACGATGGCGTTGGCCCTTTCGGCGCTGGCGTGGATTCTTGCGGACGACGCCAGGGCAGCGCGCCTCCTCTCGCTGACGGGCCTCGGCGGTGCGGATTTGCGCGCGCGCGTCGGCGATCCGGCGCTGCACGATGCGATCTTCGCATTTCTCGAGGCGCACCAGCCTGACCTGATGGCCTGCGCCGAATCGCTGGGCGTGCCGCCCGCGCAGCTTGCCCGGCCGGAGCTCCAGCGATGAGCCGTCCGCTGCTGATCACCGATTGCGACGAAGTGCTTCTCCACATGGTCGTGCCTTTCGCAGAATGGCTCGACGAAGTGCATCACATTCACTTCGATCTCGACCTTGGCGATTTTGCCAATGCCTTGCGCCACAAGGCAACTGGCGAACTGGTTCCCGGACCCAATATCTGGCCCTTGCTGCAGGATTTCTTCCGCACGGAAATGCACCGGCAAAAGGCGATTGATGGCGCCATTGAAGCCGTCAACGCAATCGCTGCCCATGCCGATGTTGTGATCCTGACCAATCTGACCGACGATTTTCAGGCTGCCCGCACGGAGCAGTTGCGCGCCGTCGGAATCGCGTTTCCTGTCTTCACCAATCAGGGCGGCAAGGGAGAGCCGCTTGCGCGCATTGTCGCGGACTATGCCCCGAGCGTGACTGTCTTTGTTGATGATCTGGCACACCAGCATGTCTCCGTTGCCGAACATGCGCCGGATGTCTGGAGACTCCATATGGTCGGGGAGCCGCGGCTTCAGCCCTTCATCAAGACGCCTGGTGCCGCCCATCATCGCATCGATGACTGGCAGAATGCGACGGGCTGGATTATTGATCGTTTCAAGGGAGTTCCGCTGTGACCGATTCCAAGCCCGCACCGCTCAAGATGAACCCGCCCGTCCCTGAACCGGGGCCGGAAGATCGACTCGCAACACTTGGCATTGCCCTGCCGAAACCAGCGGCACCTGTGGCGGCCTATGTGCCCACGGTCGAAGCGAACGGGATGCTCTATGTTTCGGGCCAGGTCTCCTTCCAGAACAACCAGCTGATGGTCGGACGGCTCGGGGACGACCGCGATCTTGCCTATGGTGTGCAAGCGGCACGCGCCTGCGGACTGATGGTGCTGGCCCAGATCAAGGCTGCACTGGGTTCGCTCGATCGGGTCGAACGGGTGGTCAAGCTCAATATCTTCGTAAACTCGGATCCGCGCTTCACCGATCAGCCCAAGGTCGGCAATGGCGCTTCAGAACTGATGGTCGATGTCTTCGGCGACGCCGGAAAGCATGCACGGGCCGCCGTCGGCGTGCCAACCTTGCCAATGGGCGCCGCCGTAGAGGTGGATGCGATTGTCGCAGTCAGGCCGGCCTGATTTGGCCATCGCGCGGCTTGCGCAGGGCGTAAGCGATTTCGATGCTGACGCCTGGGACCGATGCGCGGGTAGCGGCAATCCCTTTGTCAGTCACGCATTCCTCTCCATGCTCGAGCGATCGGGCAGCGTAACGGTTGAAGCGGGGTGGCAGCCACTGCCCATCGCGATCGACGGGCCCGGAGGTTTACTGGCTGGCGTTGCCCCCGCTTATGTCAAAAGCCACAGCCAGGGCGAGTATGTGTTCGATCACGGCTGGGCCGATGCCTGGCACCGCGCAGGGGGGCAATATTACCCCAAGCTGGTCATCGCTTCGCCCTTCTCTCCCGTGCCCGGGCCACGGCTGCTCACGCCTGACGACGGCGTGGCACGCGGCCTGATTGCCGCTGCGGAAGCGATAGTCACCCAAAACGGCCTGTCCTCTGCCCATGCAAACTTTCTCGACTCCCGGGATGTCGAGCGGTTTCGGGCGGCCGGCTGGCTGATCCGCGAAGGGTCGCAATTCCATTGGGTCAATCAGGCCTATGGTTCGTTTGACGACTTCCTGGCCGGACTTTCATCGCGCAAGCGCAAGGCCATCCGCAAGGAACGGGCCCATGCCCAATCCGGATTGGACATTGTTCACCTGACAGGCGATGCAATCACGGAAGCGCATTGGGATGTCTTCTGGGGCTTCTATCAGGACACCGGGTCGCGCAAATGGGGTCGGCCCTATCTGACGCGCCAGTTCTTCAGCCTGTTGGGAGAATGCATGGCCGCCAAGGTCCTGCTCATTTTCGCATTGCGGGATGGCCGCCCGATTGCCGGTGCACTCAATCTTGTCGGCGAAGACACATTGTACGGGCGCTATTGGGGATGCTGCGAGGACGTGCCCTTCCTCCATTTCGAGCTTTGCTATTATCAGGCAGTCGATTTCGCGATTGCACATGGCCTGGGCAAGGTGGAGGCGGGAGCACAGGGTGAGCACAAGCTCGCGCGTGGCTATGGTCCGGTCCCGACATGGTCGGCCCACTTTATCGCCGATCCGGGATTCAGGGCGGCCGTTGCCGACTTTGTGGAGCGTGAACGGCGCGCGGTGGAACGGGAAATCGCGTTCCTCGGCGAACTGACGCCGTTCAGAAAGGGCGGTTAGGCAGCCCGGCGCGTGGTTTCAGCAAGCCAGGCCCGCGCCTGACGCTGGGCCTCGGCAATTTCGCGCGCGGTCATGTCTTCCGCAATCTCTGCCCGGCATTGCTGGCCCCGTTCGCTGCCATTCAGCGCAGCAAGGTTGAACCATTTGTGCGCCTGGACCAGATCGACTTCGACCCCGCATCCGCCCGATGAATAGGCAATGCCCAGATCGTAAAAGGCCCGCGCACTGCCGCGTGCGGCGTCGGCCAACCGGCTTTCAATCAGGAAATTGCCGCTGTTGAAGCTGCTTGCCATGGTAAACCCCCTTCACCAAATCTTGTTGGGGAGGTTGTCGGCCAAAGATGGTCAACAAATGGTTAACACGGATCGCGCTTTTTCAGTCTCGGCTCAGTCAGAGAGCAATATTGTCGATCAGACGCGTGCCTCCGATCCGTGCCGCCGCCAGCAAGCGGCCCGTGCGATCCAGTGTCGCAAGCGGCTCCAGCGTCGCTGCATCGACCAGGGCAAAATAATCGACTTGCGTGAATCCAGCCGCCAGCAGCTGTGCTTTCGCGTCGGCAAGGGTCACCTCGACATCCGCACCATTGCCAATGTCGCGGGCTGCACCGCTCAGCGCACGCGGCAATGTCAGAGCGGCCTCGCGGTCCGCTGCCGAAAGATAGGCATTGCGCGAAGACAGGGCGAGGCCATCAGTATCGCGAACGATTGGCATGCCGATGATTTCCACAGCCATGTCGAGATCGCGCGCCATGCGGCGGATGATGGCCAGTTGCTGCCAGTCCTTTTCGCCAAAGACGGCAATGTCGGGACAAACCTGATTGAAAAGCTTGGCAACGACTGTCGCCACGCCTTCAAAATGGCCCGGCCGGGCAGCCCCGCACCAGAGTTCGCCAAGTTTGGCGACCTTTACGCTCGTTGCGAAACCGTCCGGATAGACTTCCGACACTGACGGCATCCAAAGCGCGGTCACGCCTGATTCGGCAAGGCGCGCCGCATCGGCCTCTTCCGATCGCGGATATTTGTCCAGGTCCTCATTCGGCCCGAACTGCTTGGGGTTCACGAAGATCGAGACAATCACATCGTCCGCTTGCCGCCTCGCCAGCTCGACCAGAGACATGTGCCCGGCATGCAATGCGCCCATCGTCGGCACCAGTGCGAGGGTCCGACCGCTCTCGCGTATCAATTTGGTGCGTTCGCGCAAGGCAGAAAGCTGACGGATGATTTGCACGGGCAAGCCTGCTCAGATATGGACGGTCGCGCGCTCCTTGGCGGGCGGGAACCAATGAATCAAGAGGCTGGACCTTAGCACCGATGGCGCAGAACACGCACGTAATTGTCTTCGCCAATGAAAAGGGCGGCACGGGAAAGTCCACTACGGCCGTCCACACGGCGGTCGCGCTGCAGAGCACGGGCCACAGCGTTGCTGCGATTGACCTCGATACCCGCCAGAAGACCATGACACGCTATCTCGACAATCGCGAGGCGACGGCGCGACGGCGCCAGATCGACCTGCCGTCGCCCCGACACGTTACCCTCGGCCTGATGACGGCCGCGGGTCTGGACCAGGAAATGGCCCGGATCGGCAGCGGGGCGGATTTCATCGTGATCGATACGCCCGGCCGTGACGATCCGGTCTCACGCGCGGCAATCGCGCGTGCCGACACGATTGTGACGCCGATCAATGACAGTTTCGTGGATCTCGACCTGATCGGCCAGGTCGATGCCGAAACTTTCAGGGTGAAGCGGCCGAGCTTTTATGCCGAACTGATCTGGGACCTGCGCAAGGAACGCGCCCGTGCAGACGGAGCAACGGTCGATTGGGTCGTGCTGCGCAACCGGCTCCAGCATATCGATGCGCACAACATGCGGCGCGTCGGCAAGGCACTGGTGGAACTGTCAAAGCGGGTCGGCTTTCGGACGATTTCGGGGCTGGGCGAGCGCGTGATCTACCGCGAACTGTTCCCGAAGGGACTGACCCTTCTCGATGTCGATGCAATTGGCGGCATTGGCCTCAGCCATATCGCCGCGCGGCAGGAACTGCGCGAACTGGTTGCCGGGCTGGCGTTGCCGGTGCGCGAGAATGATCAGCCAGAGCTGGCCTTCGCATGATCCGCTTCCTTATCTTCGCGGGGCTGCTGTATCTCCTGTTCATCCTTGTGAAGCGTGCGATCTCACCCGGTTCGGCGATGAGCATAGCGGAAGCCGCCCGGGTTCTCGACGTTGCACCCGACGCCGATCCGGCTACCATTGTCGAGGCACACAAGCGGTTGATCACGAAAGTCCATCCCGATGCCGGGGGCACATCGCCACTTGCAATGCAGGTCAATCAGGCGCGCGATACACTGCTTCGTAACATTTCCGCGCAATAGGCGTCTTCCATGTCTCATCACTTCGATCCCGTCGCGCTGCGCGAATATGATATCCGCGGCATTGTTGGCAAAACACTTGGAGAGGCCGATGCTTATGCAATCGGCCGAACCTTCGGCACGATAGTCCGCCGCGATGGCGGCAAATGTGTTGCGGTCGGCTATGACGGCAGGCTTTCGTCGCCGATGCTCGAGGCAGCTCTGCTAAAGGGCCTGACAGAGAGCGGGATTGATATTGTGCGGGTTGGCCTGGGTCCAACGCCCATGCTCTATTATGCCGAATCGGTGCTCGACGGCGTTGATGGCGGCATCCAGATTACCGGCAGCCACAATCCGGCCGACTATAACGGCTTCAAGATGGTACTGCGGCACGGCCCCTTTTATGGTGAAGACATCCAGAAGCTCGGGCGCATGGCCGCCGCCGCTGACTGGGAAAGCGGCGCCGGCGCGACAACGGTCTGCGATATCGAGGATGCCTATGTCGCGCGACTGGCCCGCGACTATCCTGGCCGCGCTTTCCGCATCGGCTGGGACGCTGGTAATGGCGCCGCCGGACGGGTGATCGAGAAGCTGACGCGCCTGCTCCCCGGAGAGCATCACCTTCTGTTCACCGAGATCGACGGACGGTTTCCCAACCATCATCCCGATCCCACAGTCGAGGAAAATCTTGCCGATCTCAAAGCCCTTGTCGCGGAAAAGTCGCTCGATTTCGGCGTTGCCTTTGACGGCGACGGAGACCGGATTGGTGCAATCGACGGACAGGGTCGCGTAATCTGGGGCGACCAGATTCTTTCCATTCTGGCCGAATCCGTGCTTCAGCAGGAGCCAGGTGCAACGATTATCGCCGACGTGAAGGCCAGCCAGGCCCTGTATGACCGGATTGCCGAGTTGGGCGGAAAGCCGCTGATGTGGAAAACCGGACACAGCCTGATCAAGGTCAAGATGAAAGAGACCGACAGTCCGCTCGCCGGCGAAATGAGCGGGCACATCTTCTATCGCCACGGCTGGTACGGGTTCGACGATGCGCAATATGTCGCGGTGCGCTTCATGCAGGCGATTGCCGAACAGGGCGGTTCGCTGTCGGCGATCAAGGACGCGATGCCCAACATGGTCAACACGCCGGAGCTGCGGTTCCAGGTCGATGAAAGCCGCAAGTTTGCTGTTGTCGATGAAGTTCTGGCGCGGCTTGAAGCCGAAGGCGCGACCGTCAACCGCACCGATGGCGCCCGCGTCAATACGCCCGATGGCTGGTGGCTGCTGCGAGCCTCGAACACCCAGGATGTGCTGGTCGCTCGCGCCGAAGCGCAAGATCAGGCGGGCCTCGACCGGCTGATGGCGCAGATCGATGCGCAGCTGGCAGCGTCGGGGCTGCAGCGCGGGGAATCCGTAGGGCATTGATTCTTGCGCAGGGCGGCCCGACAGTCGTCCTGTGGCTCAACTTCCCTCGATCCTTCAAGACTGGTTCGCATCCAAAGGCTGGACGCCGCGCCGCTACCAGCTTGAGATGCTCGATGCCGCTCGGAAAGGCGACCACGCCCTGCTTGTCGCGCCGACCGGTGCCGGCAAGACCCTGGCCGGATTTCTCGCAACCCTTGCCGAGCTTGTCGAAGACCCGACCGATGGTCTTCATACGCTTTATGTCTCACCCCTGAAGGCGCTTGCTGTCGACGTCCGGCGCAACCTCCTCCTTCCGGTCGAAGAGATGGGGCTCGATATCCGGGTTGAGACGCGGACCGGTGATACACCGTCTGAGCGCAAGGCGCGTCAACGGGCGCGACCGCCGCAAATCCTGCTGACCACGCCCGAATCGCTGAGCCTGCTGCAGTCCTATCCGGACAGCTTCCAGATGTTTGCGGCGCTGCGCACCGTCATCATCGATGAAGTTCATGCCTTCGCGCCGCAAAAGCGCGGAGACCTCCTCAGCCTGTCGCTGGCCCGGCTGCAGTCCATCAATCCCGGGCTGCGCCGCGTGGCCCTGTCTGCAACCGTGGCCGACCCCGATGCCTATCGCCAGTGGCTTGCGCCGGAGGGGCTTGGTGCGTCTGTCCGGCTGGTCGATGGCGATCCCGGCGCGCCTCCCATCATCACCATGCTGCTGCCGGAGGGCGAAATTCCCTGGGGCGGGCATTCCGGCCGCTATGCCGCGGCCCAGGTGATGGCCGAAATCGAAACCCACGAAACCACACTCGTGTTCTGCAATACCCGAGGGCTGGCCGAACTGATCTTTCAGGACCTTTGGGCGGTCAATGAGCTGAAGCTCCCGATCGGCATCCACCACGGCAGCCTCGATATCGAGGCCCGGCGCAAGGTCGAGAATGCGATGGCAGAGGGCCGGTTGCGCGGGCTTGTCGCAACCGCCAGCCTCGATCTCGGGGTCGACTGGGGCAATGTCGATTGCGTCATCCAGATGGGGGCGCCCAAGGGATCGTCACGGCTGATGCAACGGATCGGTCGCGCAAACCACCGGCTCGATGAGCCCAGCGAAGCCATCATCGTTCCCGGCAATCGCTTCGAATATCTGGAAGCACAGGGCGCGATCGATGCCATTGCCGAAGGGGTCCGGGACGGCGACGCTTTCCGCCCCGGCGGGCTTGATGTGCTGGCCCAGCACATCATGGCCTGCGCCTGTGCCGCGCCATTCGACGAACAGGAGATGCTCGCCGAAATCCAGACAGCGCAGCCCTACCAGATGCTTGATGTCGGCACCTTCACACGTGTTCTGGGCCTGATTGCCACTGGTGGCTATGCGCTCAAGGCCTATGACAAGTTCCGGCGGCTTGTCCGTGAACCGGACGGCCGGTGGCGGGTCACCCATCCGAAATTTGCAGCGCAATATCGCCTCAACGCCGGGATCATCGTCGATTCGCCGATGCTGGCGGTGCGGTTCAGGAACGGTCGCAAGCTCGGCATGCTGGACGAGTTTTTCGCCGCCAGCCTCGTGAAGGGCGATTGCTTTTTCTTTGCCGGGATGAGCCTGGAGGTCGAAGGGGTCGATGCAACCGACCTGATTGTCCGCGCTACCACCAGACGCGCGCGCATCCCCAGCTATGGCGGCGCGCGCATGCCCTTGACGACACACCTTGCGGACCGGGTGCGCACGTTCCTCCACGACCGCAGCCAATGGGCGCGCTTCCCGGGCGATGTGCGGGCCTGGCTTGAAATGCAGGCCAGACGCTCGATGCTGCCCGCCCCCGATCAGCTCCTCATCGAGAGTTTTCCGCGCGATGGCCTGCACTATCTCGTGTCCTACAGCTTCGAGGGCTGGAACGCGCACCAGTCGCTTGCGATGCTGATCACCAAGCGGATGGACGCCTTGGGGCTTCAACCTGTCGGCTTTGTCGCAAGCGATTATGCCTTTGCGATCTGGGGCCTCCAGCCCGTTGAGGACCCCCGCCCGCTTTTTTCGCCCGACATCCTGCATGAAGAGTTCATCGACTGGGTGGAGCAATCAGCACTCCTGAAGCGCGCCTTCCGCGAAGTTGCCGTCATTTCGGGGTTGGTGGAACGCCAGCATCCCGGCAAGCGCAAGTCCGGTCGTCAGGTCACGTTTTCGACCGATCTGATCTACGATGTCCTGCGCAAATATGAGCCGGACCATCTCCTGCTCGAAGCGGCCTGGGCGGACGCGCGCGCGCGCATGACGGACGTGGGGAGGCTTGGCGCGCTGCTCGACCGGGCGGCTGCAAGCATTGTTCACAAACGCTTGTCGTCCGTCTCTCCACTGGCGGTGCCGGTTCTGGTCCTGATCGGGCGGGAGAGTGTTTCCGGGCCGGACACAGACGATGCCATCCTGATCGAAGCCGAAGCCCTTGCCGCAGAAGCGATGGCCATTTCGCAATGATGTTGACCGGTGCCAAGGCAACACTATGCTCGTTCAAGGGATGTGAAGAAGAAGAGGAGCCATTTTGTGGCACAAATCTCCATTTCCTGCGCGATTCTTCCGCTACTGGCCATGCTTGCAACACCCGTGGCAGCCGAGACCGGGGGGCGCCCGCCCGCCTTGCAAACGCCCGCGGCCGACGAAGTCGCCACAGGACTTGACCGCTCTCTGCGCATGACCGTTCCGGTCATGATCAACGGCCAGGGGCCTTTCGATTTTGTCGTCGATACCGGGGCCGATCGCACCGTCATTTCCGAAGAACTGGCCAAGCAGCTCAATTTGCCGCAATCAGGCACGGCAACGCTTCATGCAATGGGCGGCTCGGCCAAAGTGAAGCTGGTCTCGATCAAGACTGTCCAGGTTTCGACAAATATTGCCAAACGGGTCGAAGCGGCAGCCCTGCCCAGACGCAATGTCGGCGCAGACGGATTGCTGGGCATCGACAGTCTGAAGAATCAGCGGATTGTCATGAACTTCCAGACGAACACAATGCGAGTCGAGCCGGCAAGCACTCCCGAAGAAGCCGTGCCGGAGGATTCGGACCTGATCATCGTGACGGCCAAGACGCGCCTCGGCCAGCTGGTTATGGTCGATGCGGATGCCAATGGTCAGAAGATCTGGGTGGTGGTCGATACCGGCGCCCAGAACAGCATTGCCAACACCAGATTGCGTGCCCTGCTGGTCAAGCGCGTGCCCGAAACCGAAATCAGATCGATCAACATGCTCGATGTTCTCGGCCGCACCACGCCTGCTGAATATACAGTTGTCAGCAAGCTGCGGATCGGCGGCGTTTCGATGGGCAACGCCGCGATTGCCTTTGCCGATGCGCATCCGTTCAGGCTGTTCGGCCTGACGCGCAAGCCGTCGATGCTGCTGGGCGTGGAAAGCCTGCGCTCCTTCAGGCGCGTTTCGGTGGATTTCGCAACGCGGACGGTCAAATTCCTCCTGCCTGAGGACGGTTAGTTGTTTGGTTCAGCTTGGAACCGCGGGCGAAGTCCTTTTGGTCCAATCCGGCAGCCCTGCGGCGCCGTGATTATTTTGCGGCACAGTTCAGCCG
>Ga0075163_10004255_pt1 | contig 19203 bp, 15 predicted proteins | sample JI1023141ADNA_FD_71478 | JGI IMG/M metagenome (GOLD analysis project Ga0075163, IMG submission 71478) | Wastewater effluent complex algal communities from Wisconsin, to seasonally profile nutrient transformation and Carbon sequestration -... | ecosystem: Engineered > WWTP > Effluent > Algae...
GCATTTTACCAAAGTGTTTCCCAAAAGAAAGTAAATCGGATGCATGGAAAAGCAAATTGAAAGAGATGGTTCCTTCGTATGGTGAATCGCTGGCCAACAATGAATTGAATCTTCAGAAAAGCCGTCAACGAACGGCTACGATTTTAAAACTTAGCTAAGAGCAAAAACTTGTTTAATGGTTGAGTGAGTGTACTAATAAAGTCTTATGCATCATAGAATTTGTACGCTAAGTTTTTTTTTGATTTTTGTCCTCAGCTCATCTTTTGCACAAAAGGAGATAGTAGGAAGGGTTATTAGTGCAATCACCCAGGAGCCTATCCCATATGCAAACGTTGGTCTTCAACGAACAAATATTGGTACCATCGCCAATGTAGACGGTAGTTTCTCTCTTTTTATTCCTAAGCAATATGCAGGAGACACACTGCATTTCTCCGCTTTGGGTTATTCAGCGAAAAAAATCCTGTTGAGTTATATTCAGAAGAGAGAGATAGTAACGATTTCGCTAGTAGAGAAAATCACTTGGCTTGAAGAAGTTAACATTGAAGCCAAGAAGGAGAAGAACAAAAACTTTGAATTGGGCAACAGATCTTTTCGTGGTGGTGTATTGGAAACTGACACCCTGTATGCCGGTGGTTCCACAGCACTACTAATTGATCCACGACATGAGCAGGTGCAACTGCCTGTTTATTTACAAAAGGCAAGCCTGCGAATCTTTAAAAACAATCTCGATACACTTAGGTTCAGAGTGCGATTGTATTCAGTGGACAGCCTTACCGGAAAACCCTCACAGGACATACTTCAGCATAGCATTGTGAAAGAGTCTACGATGAGAAAAGGATGGTTGGATTTTGATCTTTCACATCTCGCTTATTCGATTAGTGAACCATTCTTCATCACGTTTGAGCAGTTGCTAGATCTGAATGACAGAAAATCAATAGCAGATGGGTACAGAGAATTCATTACAAAATACCCCGAGAGATTACTAATAGACACAGTCCTGTTTGAAGGAGAGAAACAGGTGAGGATGCGTTTTACTAAGGGCGGGCTGGATTTACCAGGCACCTTCATTTCCATTGCTCCCAACAAAGCAGAAGAGTTCTCTTGCTATGTGCGTGAAACCAGTTTTGGAGAATGGACCAAGGTGGGAGGCATCGTTACAGCAACTGCGACTTTGAGTAATCAACGAGTTGCTGTAACCAAAGTAAATAATGAACAAACCCCATGTGAGGAGGATACAAAGCAGTGCGCAGTAGAGAGAATGTGTCGCGATTTTATGTCCGAGACAGGCATGCCCGGTATGCAGCTGTACGTGAGTTATAAAAAGGAGAAGCCAGTAGCTCTTAATCTCGGGTATGCGGATATCAAAAACAAAGTGCCGGTAACAGACTCCACGCGTTTTAGATTAAACAGCATTTCTAAATCCATGACATCAGTAGGAATACTTCGATTGGCAGAACAAGGCAAACTTGATCTTGATAAAAACATTCAAACATACTTGCCCGCATTTCCAGAAAAGAAATATCCAATAACTATACGGCAAGCTGCTTCACACATGGCTGGTTTTCGAGACTACAATGAAAATGACCTAAGTGATTACATTCGAAGGGAACATTACAACAACTCAACGGAAGCATTGTTTGTTTTTGAAAATGATAGTTTACTATTCGAACCAGGAACGAAATTTTCCTATTCAACTTTTGGATGGAATTTGCTAGGAGCAATTGTTGAAAGCGTTAGCGGGAAAGAGTACTTGAGTTTTATGGAGGAAGCGGTTTGGAGCCCCCTTGGACTCAACAATACCTGTGGTGATGAAATCAATAAAAGTATTCCAAGCAGAAGCGCCTTTTATGACGTAACTGGAACCGAAAATGATCTTGGCGATTTAAGCTATAAATATGCAGGTGGAGGATTGCTATCCAATGCAGAAGATCTTATCAGGCTAGGAAATGCCTTACTGAACAACCAGTATTTTGATGCTGAGGATAGGCAACTACTTTTTCAAACCAACTTTTTAAAAAATGGGCAACCTACCGGATACGGATTGGGTTGGTACGTAGGTGAGGATAAGAATGGTCATCGGATTTGGTATCATGTAGGAGATTCCTTTAGCAGCAGCTCACACCTACTTATTTATCCGGATGATGATCTCGTTATTGCCTTCCTGGGGAACTCACAAGACGGGGTAAACTTTGATGTAAGAGTAATAGGAGAATTATTCTATGAAAAGGAATAGAAAGTTATAAGTCTACTTCTCTCCAGAGCGGCCTCGTTAAACACGTTGGCCCACCACCACCTTTGTAGCTGATTTCTGTCCCTTCGTATTCAATAACAGTTGCGCCTGCTGCCAGTAACCGCTCCTTGGTGATGTTGTTTCCTTTTACCATCAAACATTTGCGAGGAGCCAGTGCCAGCACATTGCAGCCCATGGTGTCAAATTCAGCATCAGGAACTTCCACCAATTGGTACCCTCTTCTCAAAAGCTCTTCGCGAAAAACGATCGGCATAAGAGGTGAGTATACCACTGCTAAGTACTTATCCACCGGACTGAAAATGGACATCAGATGAAACACATCCGAAACTCCTTTGTAGTGTGGAAGCTGAACTTCCATTACCATAATGCCATCGGGTTCTAGAAACTTGCGAAGTTGACGAATGCCATCATCATTGGTGCGATAGGTTCTACCCACGGCAAGTGTTTTTGCATCCAACCACGCCACATCACCACCTTCTACAGTGCCTGGCACTGTAATCTCGCCAAGTACAGGAATGTTTAAGTCACGATATACCTTTGCAGCAGCACGAGGTTCCGGAAGTCGTGCAGCTTTGCCCATGTTACAAATAATGATTCCTCGATCAGTCGCAATGCTAGCATCGCGACAGTAAATAGAATCCATGCTAACGGAATTCTCTTTTGGAAAAAACGACACCTCGCTTCCGCTTGAGCGAATAATTTCTTCAAACACTTTCGATTCCTTTTCGGCCTTGCTGAAATCTGGCTCACTTAAAAAATTAAGTTCTTGCCATTGTCTTGTAACACTAGTCTGATCAACAAACGCTTCGCTTGCCCTTTTTATAAAAACACGTTGAAGTGTTCCATATTCGGATTGACATGTCTTATTCATAAAGAGAATTTACTTGACTAAAAAGTGCTTCATCTGACTCCATCCGTAAATAGGAACGCCTGCCATTAACAAGATAAATCCCCAATACACCGTTTCTTCTCCTGAACCAGCCACTGCCCAGAGAGAGTAAATGAAGGCCAGCATAGCGATACCAAGTTTAAGACCATTGTTCCATTGCAGGCTATTACTCCGCACCGCCAGAATTGCATACGATACAGTGGAGAAAAGATAGGGAACAAGTACCGTCATCGTGGAAAGTAGAATGATGAACTGGTATGTATTGGCAAGACTGCGGCTGAAGTTCATCAGCATAAGCAATGACACGAGAACACTTGACCCAATGAGACTAAAAGCAGGTGTGCCGAATTTGTTTTCTTTCTTAAAAATGGATGGGAATAATTTATCAACAGCAGTGGCTGCAGGAATTTGTCCTTGCATTAAAATCCAACCATTCAGTGCACCAAAGGTAGACATCACCGCACCACCAGCAACTAAATAGCGTGCCCACTCCCCCCACATACTCGCAGCGGCATCCGCAAAGGGTGCTTGTGATGTTTGTAATTGAGCTGGCGGTAATACACCCATAATAACAACTGTTCCTAATATATAAAGCGCTGTTGTTGCTAAGGTTCCCAACATGGTGGCTTTCGGAATAGTCTTTTGAGGATTTTCTACTTGACCAGAAGGAATAGTAGCACACTCTAAACCTAAAAAGGCAAAGAGTGTAAGTGTAGCTGTGGTTGTAATAGCATTGAAGTCGGAGGTGCCGCTGCTATTAAATGGGAAATAGTTATCAATCTGTAAATAAAAAACGCCTCCAATGGTTACAAGTGCGAGTGGAGCTATTTTTAAAACAGTTGTAATGATTTGTACGGCTCCTGCTTCACGAACGCCTCGTGTATTGATCCAGGTGAGCAACCAAATGGAGCCAAGGCCGACAAGAACTGCATACAAAGAGTTTACGCCTAAGACCGGAAGAAAAACAGTTAGGTAACTGACGAAGGCAACCGCGATAGCAGCATTCGTACACCAAATAGAAATCCAGTAACCCCAAGCCACTAAGAAGGCGGCAAAGTCACCCATCCCTGCACGTGTATAAGCATAGGGTCCTCCATTCGCTACAGGCATTAATTGACTAAGCCAACTAAAAACCAAGGCAAGGCACACTGCACCAAAACCGGAAACAATCCACCCGATTAAACTAATGCTGCCATAAAAGGAAAGCGTAGTAGGTAGCATAAACATGGCCGAAGCAATCATGTTTCCCATCACCAAGGAGGTACTTGTCCAGATGCCGATGGTTTTCTTAGGTAGTGTGTTGGCCATTGTACAAGCAAGTAAAACTTGGTTGTAAAAACAATAGTTGGTTGCCTCGCAGGCTTGCAGAAATGGACAGTATGGTTGTTCATCTGTGAACAGTGGAGGAGGAATATTTTTTAGAGAAGTTGGTTTTGAGCGTGAAAACGGATATCACAATCTTATAAAAGACATGGAAAGATTTTTGAAGGAGAGATGAAAATTATTGCTGTATGAATAAGTCTACGCCCTCTGCCCTGTTGATTATTATCCTTGTGTTGACCTTTCCCATCTGGATCGGGTTGCTTGGGGGTGCCATTGGATTAATAGCAGGATTCTTTGGTTTGGTGATTGGTCTTTTTGCGGGAGCAATCGGATTGGTGGCTGGAATTTTTGGTGGAATCGTGGGAGGAATTGCCAGTGTTTTTTCCTGGATGGTAGGAGGTGATCTGCATGGAGATTTTCACCCGGTCTTTTTTGTATTCAACCCCTTTGTATTATTTGCCGTGGCTGTTCTACTCGCCCTTGCCTTTCGTAAACGAAAACAAACAGTTAAGTAAATTCATAAAAAAACCCTGCTATGATTTTACAGCAGGGTTTTTTGATGCGCTAAGATTACTCGCCTCGCTTCGCAGTAATCGGGAAGGTTCCGAATTGCCCCAAACTCATATTGCCAGTCATGGTATCACCGCTAATGATTGCTTTCACTTGTATGGACGTTGTGTTTCCACCGAACGAAACATCGTACGTAAATGTAATCTCGTCACCCTTTACAAGAACGGACGTTAGTGCCACTTCTTTGGGCATACGGTTACTAATAATAGAACCACTGTAGGCATCGCCATCTTTGGTGATGTTAAGTGTTCCCGTTCCTCCTTGTGGTGATTGTAAGGTGTACGCCCATTTACCTTCTGCCTTAACCACAGCTGTTGGATCAGCAGCAGGAATCGCTGCCGCTGCAACGGCTGGCCGGCCTCCTCCGGCTGGCATTACACCACCACCGCGCTGACCACCTGTATTGCCACCACCTTGCGGCATGCCCATGCCACCATCGCCACCATCGCCACCTTCCTTCATGTCATCATTATTGATGGAGCGTCTTCTGCGCGGTTGATTATCGAAACTCATTTTACCAATGCGGTAGCTAATGTTGAAACGGAAACCAATGTTGTTTTGAGTAACGAAGCCTCGTTGCTCAATAGCAGTTGTATTTGTCTCGTTACGGATCGTAATAGACTTGGACAAGAAATTTTCTATGCCCATGCCATAGCTACCTCTTTTGTTTTTAAAGTCTTTGCGAACAGCCAGACTGTAAAAACCAAATCCTCCTTGCTCTCCTTGTAGCTGAACGCGATTACCACGGTAGAATCCAAAGAACTGTAGCCCCCAACCCTTTTCAAAAGAGTAACCACCAAACATGCGACCCGAAAAGACAAAGCCTTCGTTGCTGGCACGCTCTGCCGGATCAGGAACGTTATTATCCAGCATGGCATAGTACACATCGCCACCACCACTTAAGGTAAATTTTCCAAGAGAAACATTGGCGAAAAGACTTGTACCGTAAGCTTGTTCTTTACCTATGTTATCGTACCGGGTAATGATAGTGTCACCACCGAAAGAAGAGGGTTCGCGCAAACTTTGAATGGCATTCGATGAATTTCTAAAGAAACCGGTGAAATTCAGAGATACACCCTTTACAAAAGTGGTATAACCCACTTCATAATTGTCGGTATACTCAGGATCTAATTGTGGATTACCGATGGTCTGATTAAGTCCATTATTAGTGGGTTGTTTGTTGGGATTTAGAAACTGAATAGAGGGGCGTTGAATGCGTTTGTTGTAAGACGCCTTCATTGTGTTTCCGTTTTTTAATTTTTTAGAAGCATTAATGCTGGGAACTAACACACCATACTCCGGGATTTCGATATCGCTTTCTGTCTGCGTAAACGCATCGATGCGGGTATACTCATAGCGCAAGCCTGCTTTTAAACTAATGCCATTCCCGGCAGAATAGGTATACGCTCCATAGGCGGAGGACACATCCTGATTGTAATTGAGCTGATTGGTATTGCCTGAATTGACCACTTCATAAATCCCATCGCCATCTCTATCGGCAGCGGTTTTAAAATCGCTGGTAACGATTCTTCTAATACTCTTCACGCCTACTTCAAGCAATTGGTTTGTTGAAAAGGGCGTTTGATAGTCAGCTTGAAACGTGTACTCGGTATTTACTCCATCATTGTCATTTTTACCATTGCTTAAAACAGACCCATTGTCCGGATCGAAGCTGGTGGTGAAGAAGTCATTCACCCTATTGTTTTGGCTATACGAACCGAGGAAACTTAATTCTTGTTGAGGCTTTTCAAACAAGTGGGTATAGGTAAAGTTGGCATCTACCGTTCCGGATTGTCCAAGAGTGTTATTATTACTAAGTGTTTCTGCAATTTTAACCTCATCAACAAAGGTTATTGATCTTAATTGATCCTGATAGCTATTATTGTTTCGAACACCGTATCGTACAGAGGCGGCTAACGAGTTATTCTTGTTTAGATCATAATCCCATCCAAGAGAATAGTTTCCAAATAAACCATTACTCTCATTGTCGCCTTGCTGAAAGGTGCGTCTGTTTTCTTCTATGAAAGTTTGATCGTTTTGAAAGGTTCCATTAACGTTATAGTTGGCACGTCCCCATCCACCTAAAGAGAAACCCATTTTCTTTTTACGGTAGTTACCATTTAAGCCCAAATTAGAACCGCGGTATCCAACACCGGCATCGATTCCAAGCGTAAGTCCTTCTAAGGTGTTTTTCTTGGTGATGATATTTATGATTCCACCAGAACCCTCGGCATCATACTTGGCAGAAGGAGAGGTGATCACCTCAACAGATTTAATTTGATCAGCAGAAATTTGTTTGAGGGCATCGGCTACTGAGCTGGCCATGATGGTGGAAGGCTTACCATTGATCAACACTTGTATGTTGCTGCTACCGCGCAAACTTACGTTACCATCCAGGTCTACGGAAAGCAGCGGAACTCTCTTCAGCACATCGGTTGCATCTCCACCTTTGGCAGTCGCATCATTTTCCGCATTATAAATAGTACGATCTACACGCTCTTCAATCAGGTCTTTCTTTCCTTCAACCACTACTTCGTTCAGCACTTTAGAACCCGTGCTGAGTTTGATGGTTCCCAAGTTGATGTCATTATCTTTTCCGGAGATCTTAATAGCATTGATGCTTTGTGTTTCATAACCGATAAAGGAGATGGTTACGTTGTATGTGCCGTCCACAATCTTTGTAATTACAAACTTGCCCTTAGCATCGGCTACTGTTCCATTTACGACCTTACCCGTAGCGGCATCCATTAAGGCAACTGTTGCAAATTCAACAGGAGTATTGTTTTCTCCATCCAGCACAGTACCGGAAATTTTACCATTTCCGTCAACCGTCTTTTCAACAGCACCAGTTGTGCGCTGGGTACCGCCAGGTGATTGTGGATATTGAGCAAAACCCACTAGTGTAAGCGTACTTAAAAAGAGAACCAAAAGCTTTTTCATCGAGGTGTATTTCTACGTTAAACCGCGAAATAAGTGTTTGGGTTTTAGATAGTTGAAGCAACTTGATACAGGGCGTAAAAGCAGGACAATTGGTAATTAATCAGGTTAATGAATGTTAATGCTTTAGCTGATCTTACTCCAGCTTAAACCCGATTTTTTGACCGTAGCAACCTGCATTTTTACGCAGGCGTGTTCGGGGTGTTCCAGCTCTGGATCACTTTCCAAAATTTTAATGGCTGCCTCACGCGCAATGCGCAATAAGGTTTGGTCTTTCGCCAAGTCTGCCAACAAAAGATCAAGCACACCACTTTGCTGTGTACCAGTTAAGTCGCCTGGCCCGCGCAACTTTAAATCGGTTTCGGCTATTTCGAATCCGTTGTTGGTTTGTACCATGGTGTTGATGCGCACTTTTGAGTCTTGACCCAATTTATAGCCAGTCATGAGTATGCAAAAAGATTGTTCGGCTCCCCGGCCCACACGGCCTCGCAGCTGGTGGAGCTGAGACAAACCAAAGCGCTCTGCATTTTCAATCACCATGACAGAGGCATTGGGAACATCTACCCCTACTTCAATTACGGTGGTGGCCACCATTATTTTTGTCTCCCCTTTTTTGAAACGCTGCATCTCATATTCTTTATCAGCTGATTTCATTTGACCATGCACAATGCTCAGCGGCACTTCTGGAAAGGCGCGTGAAATACTTTCATAACCATCCATCAGGTGTTTGAGGTCTAGCTTTTCAGACTCTTCAATAAGAGGATAAACAATATACACCTGTCTGCCAGCAGCCAGTTGCTCACGCAAAAACTGGTTTACCTGCAAACGATGTGTATCAAAACGATGTACCGTTTTAATAGGTTTTCTTCCCGCAGGAAGTTGATCGATTACAGAAATATCTAAATCACCGTAGAGAGTCATGGCCAACGTACGAGGTATGGGAGTGGCAGTCATTACCAATACATGTGGCATGAACTGATCATTTTTCTGCCAAAGCTTGGAGCGTTGCGCCACGCCAAAGCGATGCTGCTCATCAATCACCGAGAGTCCAAGGTTTTTGAACTGTACTACATCTTCCAACAAGGCGTGAGTACCCACCAAAATTTTCAATTCTCCGGATAATAGATTTTCGTGGATAATTTTTCGCTCTGACTTTTTGGTGGAACCTGTGAGTAAGGCAATAGGGATATTCATTTTATCCGCATACTTCTGCAGTCCGGTAAAGTGTTGCTGCGCAAGAATTTCTGTAGGAGCCATCAGGGCACTTTGCGCATTATTGCCAATGGCTAGCAGCATGCATATAAAACCCACGATGGTTTTGCCACTCCCCACATCTCCCTGCAAGAGCCGGTTCATCTGCTTTCCACTTTTCATGTCCGCGTAGATTTCTTTGATCACACGCTTTTGTGCATCCGTCAGATCAAAGGGCAAATGATTTTTATAGAAATCGGTAAGCAGCGTAGAGTCCTTAAACACCTGGCCCCTGTATGAAACCTGGCGCACATGTTTGAGTCTTAGTAATTTGAGCTGTACATAAAAAAGTTCTTCGAACTTTAGACGCTGCTGGGCAGCGGCCAGCACCTCATGACTTTTAGGAAAATGGATGTTGAGCAGTGCCTCTCTCTTGCTCACGAATTTCATTTCGTGGAGCAGCGTTGAAGGGAGCGTTTCACGAATGTAGTCACTAGCTGGTCGCAGTACTTCTTGCTGTAGTCGACTGATGACTTTATTATCGATGTATTTATTCTTTAGTTTCTCTGTAAGCGGATAAACGGGACGTAAACTTTGTGTTTTCTCAAGGGTGTCGGTAAACACATCAATTTCCGGGTGTGCAATGCTATACTTACTGCCGAATCGCGCAGGTTTTCCAAAAACAACGTACTCAATGCCGGTTTTTAATTTGTCATTTGCCCAATTGATGCCCTGAAACCACACCAATTCCAACGTACCTTTGCTATCTTCGAAAGTGGCCGTTAGTCTCTTCTTAAATCCGGTGCCAATCAACTCTTTTTTTCGGATGACACCCCGTAGTTGTACGTAAGGCATTTCTTCTACAATCTCTGCCGTAGTGTAAAATTTTGTGCGGTCCTCGTAGCGAAAGGGATAATGTTGAACAAGATCGGCATAAGTAAAAATACCCAGTTCTTTGTTCAACAAAGTCGCTCGTTGGGGGCCAACGCCTTTTAAGAACTCAATTGGGGTGTTGAAAAAATCCGACATTGCTTCAATTATCGTAAATTGCCTCTTTATTCGTTGATAAAGTCAAAGCTGTACAACATCTAGCCAAATTTGAGGTTACTAATGTAGAACTTATGACATTTATGAGCACAAAAGTACAATGAAGGTTCAGGCAAAATATTATAAGGAGATTGACTATGTGGTGGTTAGCGAGTTGCCCCAAAGCCAGCAAGATAAGCTGAAGGATTTTGCTGAAGCTGATTATATTAAAATTTTGATTGACGGACACATTACAGGTCCCTGTTTACAGTATAAACAATATGCAGAGTGGTATGTCTCTGTTTTTGCACCACTTGTTGAAGGAGAGCCAGCACAAAAAACGCTACCTGTAAAAAACTTAGCCTGGGATAAGGCCTGATCATTCCCAAATTCCTGCGGGAACAACCTCTCCAACATTGCCTTCGGGATCTTCAAAATAAAAGGATTCTTGCCCGCTTCCCCACACAAGGGTATCAATGATTTTTATCTCACGCTGCTCAAAAGAGGCTTTTGTTTCCTCGTACTTGTCTGCAGGAACTTCTAATGCAAAATGAGGCTTGCCCTGTGCATAGTGCCCCGGTGGAGACTTTTTTGTTTTAGAATCCGTAGGATTGAAACACAGTAACACAGAAGAGCCCGCCCGAAAGAAGATATGTTTACCATTTACATAACTAATAATTGGCAACTCAAGCAACCCATGATAAAATTCCCGGGCCTTCTCTAAGTCCTGAAAGTACAAGCATGTTTCCTTGATCTGTGTAAAATACACCTGCGGTTTTATTCAATTTGTTGAGAACGCAATAAATCTTCCAGCGTTTCTTGTTTGCGAATCAATCGCGCCTTTCCATTTTCGATTAATACTTCTGCCGGACGCACCCGTGAGTTGTAGTTAGATGCCATGGAAAAACCATAGGCACCAGCGTTATGAATGACAAGTAAATCACCTTCGCTCACTTTATTTAGTTCGCGCTCTGCTCCAAGCGTATCGGTTTCGCAGATGTATCCAACAATGTTGTATGTCTTCTTTTCTCCTGTTGGATTGGAGGCATTGGTGATTTCATGGTAGGCATCGTACATCATAGGACGAATCAAATGATTCAACCCGGTGTTTACGCCCACAAAGGTAAGTGTAGGTGTTTCTTTTACTACGGTGGTCTTCGTTAGCAAGTAGCCCGCTTCACTCACCAGAAATTTTCCCGGTTCAATCCAGGCTTGCAAGTTTTTACCATAGCGTTTGCAAAAAATTTGAAAAGATTCTGAGAGCGCTTGCCCCAGTCCTTGTATGTCGGTTATTTTATCGTCTTCGCGGTATGCTACTTTAAAACCGCCACCGAAGTCGATAAACTCAAGATCAGAAAATTGTAACCCGGCTGTAAACAAAATGGAAGCTACAGTTAAAAACACTTCCACATCTACGACCTCACTGCCGGTATGCACATGCAAACCATTTATTTTTATGTTATACTTTTCAACAATCTCAATGATCTGAGGAAGTTGCTGAATCGAAATTCCAAACTTAGAATGAATGTGTCCGGTGGAGATTTTATAATTTCCTCCCGCCATTACTCCGGGGTTGATGCGGATAGCGCAGGCTTTGGTGTTTCCGTACTTGACTCCTAATTTTTCAAGCGAGGATAAATTATCCAGGTTGAGCGAAAAACCTAACTCAACAGCTTCCACAATTTCCTGAAAGTCGACACCACTGGGTGTAAACATAATGTCAGACGAAGCAAACCCAGCATGCAAGGCGAGCTTGCCTTCATTTATGGAAACCACATCTACACCGATGCCCTGTTTTTTCATGAGCGCGAGAATAGAGACGTTCGTTAGGGCTTTGGCTGCATATTTAATTTTCAGATCGATTCCTGAAAAGGAAGTTTTAAGTGTATTGATTTGCTCAACTATTTTGGAAGCATCATAGACATACAAAGGTGTGCCGAACTGTTCAGCAAGCTGAGTGAAAGAGACCCCTTGAATGGATGTTGTGGTAGGACCGAAAGACATGAATCAGGCTGTAAATAATTTTAAAACTTTTTCGAGATCAACATTTCCTCCTGAGAGAATCATACCCACACGCTTGCCAGCAAATTTTTCTTTTTGTTTTAGCAAGGCGGCAAACGGTACAGCACAAGAAGGTTCTATGATGATTTTCATGGTTTCCCAAATTATGCGCATGGCTTGAATGATCTCAGCATCGCTTACGGTAATAACTTCCTTTACATGTTGCTGAATAATGGGAAATGTTTTGTCACCTAATGAAGTCAAAAGTCCGTCTGCAATGCTGTTGGCCTGCGACATTTCTATTTTTCCCGATTTTAAAGAGCGATACGTGTCGTCTGCGCCTTCTGGTTCCCCTGCTATAACGTGCGTGGAAGGGGAGAAATAATGTACCGCTAAGGCAGTTCCACTCAACAGTCCACCCCCACCAACTGGTGCGAGCACAAAGTCGAGTTTAGGAATGTCTTCCAACAACTCTTTCGCCACACTGGCCTGGCCTGTAATGACGTGCTCATTGTTAAAAGGATGTATTTCTGTGGCTCCGGTTTTTTTGATCACTTCTGCCAGCATTTCTTCTCTGGCCTGCAGCGTAGGCTCGCACTCAAAAATCTTACCACCATAGCCAAGAACAGCTTTCTTTTTTATTTCGGGAGCAGTGCGGGGCATCACGATGTAGGCACTGGTTCCAACAATGGATGCGGCTCGTGCCAACGCGGCAGCATGGTTTCCAGAAGAGTGCGTAGCCAAACCATTCTCCAGATTTTTGTGAAGAACCTGGAGAGCGGCATTCATGGCACCGCGCGCCTTGAAAGCTCCCACTTTCTGAAAATTCTCACATTTAAAGAAAAGCTGGCAACCTGTTTGCTTATCAATGCGTTCAGAGGTAAGCACTGGCGTACGGTGTATAAAAGGTTTTATCCGCAAGTGTGCCTGTATGAGGTTCTCCTGGCTAATCATTCCGTGTTAATTAGTTCACAATTAGTAAATTCGTAGTCAAATAACAATCCAATTCTTTTAAAATGAAACAACCCCTTATCATTCTTTTTTGCGGCCTACTCACCTATCAGGTTCAAGGCCAAGCCTTGCTCAACAAAATGAAGCAAAAAGCAGAACAGGCAGCAGACCGGGCGATTGATAAAAAATTGAGCGGAAAGCAAAATGGATCGAACTCCTCTGGAGGAACCTCAACCACCACGGGGCCTGGTGGAGCCTCTTCAGGAAGCACAGGAAACAATCCCTCCAACAAAGGTGGAGGAGGATTGATCAGTACCCCACCCGATGTAAAACAAAACCTTGCGGATGCAGAAGCTTCTTATAAAACCAAAAATTACGGAGAAGCGCGTTACGCAGTGCAACAAGCTATGCTGGGTGTTGAGATGGAAATAGGAAATAATATATTGAAATCGCTTCCGGAAACAGTATCGTCTCTTCCAAAAGAAGAAGAGGCTGATCAGGTAACCAGTACAGGTTATGGTTGGGCTGGCTTGACGATTCACAGGGAGTATTATAAAGACGATAAAGAATTGCGGGTAACGATCGCCAATAATTCTGCCTGGATGAGTGCGTACAATATGTACTTAAGTAATAGTGGTTATTCCCAAACCACCGGAGGCGAACAGCAGTTCAAACAGATTAAAGTAAAAGGACACAAGGGTATTATTGAGTACAGCGAAAGCAGCGGATATAAAATAAGTGTTGCTGTTGGGCAGTCATCACTCATTATGTGGGAAGGCATAAACTTTGCCAGCGAACCAGAGATGATGAAAGCTGCAGAAGCTTTTGATATTGACGGTATCAAAAAACAACTGGGTGAGCAATAAGGGATTTGAATCAATTAGAAATTTTGAAAATGAAAAAGATACTAACATTACTTTTAGCAGCAGTTTCAACAGTAACCTTTGCACAGTTTGATACGCACATGGCCAGTGCCAAATCGGAGTACAGCAAGGGAAATTTAGAAGCCTCTCGATTTGCTATGCAGCAAATGATGACGGAGTTGGATATTCAAATAGGAAAGGAAATTTTAACCATGTTGCCAACAAAATTTGATGCATTGGCAGCCAATACAAAGAATGATAATGTAACCGCCAATACTGGAATTACCGGTTGCCTCATTCACCGCGACTATGGCACCGAAGCCAAAGATGCCCGCATTGAAATTATGAGCAATTCTCCCTTAGTGGCTTCCATCAATGCCATCTTAGCCATCCCCTTCATGGGTAATTCTGGTGATGGAACACAAAAAGTTGTAAAGGTGGCCGGCTACAAATCGATCTTGCAAAAATCGGTAGACACAGAAACGAATAAAGAGAATTATACTTTGCAAATTCCCCTAAGCTCTACCTTGCTTACGTTGTATGCCGATGATAGTAATGAGGCCGAGATACTCAAGTGGGCGAATACCATTCCGGTAGACAAGATTGCTAAAATGGTTCAGTAGAAAATAAATCACCTCTATTTACGACTTTTGAAAGGAGCTTCGGCTCCTTTCTGTTTTTTAAAACCCAAGAAGAAGAGTATGATTATTTTATTTGCCACGCTTGCTATCTTCATCGTTCTCTTTTTATCGCTTGGATATTATCTGTCAGGCCCAGTTTATACTGGCGAAAAGCTTGATCACTTTGACGGAAAGACCTTTAAAAACCCCACAGGCGTAAAGGCAAAAGGTTTAGGCGAAGTGCTGAAATGGATGCTCGGTCGTAAACAGGGACCCTGGAAGAAAGTAACCGATGCAGACTATGGTTTAAAACCTCTAGATAAAGTGGAGAGTGGGATTCGCATCACTTTTGTTAACCACACTACTTTTTTGATCCAGACAGAAGGACTAAATATTCTTACCGATCCCATCTGGAGTGAGCGCACCAGTCCTTTTACTTTCGCAGGGCCTAAGCGGATGCGTCCCGCAGGGATTCGTTTTGAAGATCTTCCCCAAATTGATATTGTGATTTTGAGTCATAACCACTACGATCATTTAGACGTAGTGACCATGCAACGCATCGTGAAGGAACATAAACCGCGTATTATCACCCCGCTGGGTGTTGCTGCCTTTTTAGAACAAGAAGAAATGAAAGGAGCCACGGATTTGAATTGGTGGCAGGAGCTGAAGGTATCAGATGGCTTGGCGATACAGTCAGTACCCGCACAACATTTTTCAGGGCGAGGTATGTTCGATCGCGACCGTACGTTGTGGTGTGGCTATGTGCTGAAACGAAGTGAAGGGAATTTGTATTTCGCGGGAGATACTGGCTATAATGAAAGGACCTTTAAAGAAATTGGAGAACGCTGTGCACCCATCTCCGTTTCCATATTACCCATTGGTGCATACAAGCCGAATTGGTTTATGTCGCCCATACACACCTCACCGGAAGATGCGGTTAAACTATTTCTGGATACAAAAACACAAGCAGCGGTAGCGTCTCATTTCGGCACCTTTCCCTTGGCAGATGATAGTCAGCAAGACCCGCTGGATGATTTGATAAAAGCGTTGGGGGATAATCAACTTGCTACAGAGCGTTTTGTCGCCTTAAAAGAGGGAACGTATCGCGATTTTTAGTCAGACTTTTCCCTTTCTTAGATTCATACAGTACATTGGTTAACAATTTACTGTATGGTTTACGATTACATTATTATTGGTGCTGGCTCAGCGGGTTGCGTATTGGCGAACCGCCTTTCTGAAAATCCATCTAAAAAAGTATTGCTGCTGGAAGCCGGAGGGAAGGACTCACATCCTCTCATTCATATTCCGGGTGGTTACATGATGCTTCACCACAGCAAAGTCGATTGGAATTGTTATTACACCACACCACAAAAATTTTTACAAAACAGAAAAATCTATCATCCACGAGGAAAAGTATTAGGAGGGTCCAGCTCCACCAATGCAATGGCCTACATACGCGGGCAACGAGAGGATTACGATACGTGGAAAGCATTGGGTTGTGAAGGTTGGGGCTATGAGGAGGTACTTCCTTATTTTAAAAAATCTGAACACAACGAGCAATACGAAAACAGTTATCATGGTAAGGGAGGTTTACTGAATGTAACACAAGCCACCTGGTATCATACACCCGTAGGAGAGGCGTTCATTAAAGCGTGTGTGCAAAAGGGTCTGCCCTTGAATCAGGATGTGAATGGTGAACAGCAAGAAGGGGCAGGTTGGTTTCAATACACGATGAAGGAATCAAAGCGACAAAGTGCAGCCCGCGCTTTTCTGTTGCCAATTATGAAGCGCGAAAACTTAACGGTGGTCACCGGAGCGATTTGTAAAAAATTAGTGCTGCAGCACACCAGAGTAATTGGTGTGGACTTTATGACCAAGACAAGCGGCACCCTTACTGCGCGTGCAAAGCACGAGGTAATAGTAAGCGCAGGAGCTTTTGAGTCTCCCAAAATTTTAATGCTATCAGGCATTGGGCCAAAGGATGAACTGCTGAAGCATGGAATTGAGCTGAAAAACGAAGTGGAAGGAGTCGGCAAAAATCTTCACGATCATTTGTTCTATGCTGTCAGCAGCTTGTCGACAGTAAACACCAATAATCACTATATACCCTTGCACATGCGGGCCGTTGCTTTGGGAAATTATGTTATTACCAAAAGTGGACCGCTCTCGATTGGCCCATTGGAAGCAGTAGCCTTTTTGAAATCAACCTCGCAAGAATCACGACCTGATATTCAATTTCAATTCACACCCACTCAACCGGGTAATGATTACTCGTCAGATATTTTTAACCTCAGCACGTTTCCAAATGTAAACGGTTATACCATTTTACCAACACAAATACGTCCGGAGAGCAGAGGAAGTATTACACTCGCCTCTGGCAATCCTGCCGATGTGCCTATCATTGACCCAAATTACCTGAGCCATGAAAAGGATAGAGAGGTGATGGTGAAAGCCTGCCGCCACGCGTTGGAAACATTGAATCAAACAGCTTTCGATCAATATAGAATCAGTAATCATGTACCGGCTAAACAAAGTTCAGACGATGAGTTACTATGGCACATTCAACGCAGTGCAGAGTGTGTGTACCATCCGGTAGGTACATGCAAAATGGGTGTAGATGAACTGGCAGTGGTTGATCCTCAACTAAAAGTTAGAGGTATGGAAAATTTGCGCGTGGTAGATGCTTCCGTAATGCCTATTATTAATAGTGGAAACACCAATGCTCCTGTGATTATGATTGCGGAGAAAGCAGCAGAGATGATCACCAACGCAAATTGATTTTATCGGATGAACCTTTGCTTGACCGAAATCCTCTGTAGAGTAGACCAAAAAATGAAAGAATGACAACAGCACACGTTACCCCAACTCTTTTTGTAAAAATGGCCATCAGCGCCTGGGACTCTCAGGTAAAACAGATGGATAAATTGATTGATAGTTTTACGGATGAGCAGTGGATGAAAGAAATTGCACCCGGCAAAAACAGAGGCATTTATATTTTGGGTCACTTAGCGGCCGTTAACGATTACATGCTATCCTTGTTTGAGTTCGGAGATCGTTTACATCCGGAATGGGAGTCTCTATTCATTCGCACCCCTGATAAATCGGGTCATGAATTTCCATCATTAGAGGAATTGAAAAAGTATTGGAGACAGGTAAACGAAGCGCTCGCCAACCACTTTGCTAAGATGGAACCAGCAGCATGGTTTCTAAAGCACACCTCGGTGAGTGACGAAATCTTTGCGAGAGAACCACATAGAAACAAACTGAACGTATTAATCAATCGAACAAATCACCAAAGCTATCATTTGGGTCAATTGATTTTGTTGCAGAGTAAAAGCTCAGAGTAGTGATTTTGCTCAGAAGGGCCTGGTTATTGCTTATTATTGGAAGGATTGTTGTAACAAGACGTCATTTTAATAGTCTTTCGTTAAAAATGCTCACATGCTAAAAAAGATCAGTAGCTCTTTCTTGCTAGCCATCCATAACATTCGCTCACATTTCTTTCATACCCTTTTATCTGTTTTGGGCATCGTGATTGGTGTAGCAGCACTTGTGGCAATTCTTTCTCTCATCGATGGCATGGAGGATTATGCCAATAAAGAGATCACGCAAACGACCTCATTAAAGGCAATTATCATTCGCAGCGATGCACATAAACAAGTGAATGGGCTGCGCATCAGAAAAGATAGTTTTGCAATACTGCAGCCAGAGCATGTTGAGCAACTCCAATTAAGTCATCCTGCAAGTTGGTATGTGAGGCGATCCTCAGTAGATGAAATTAGTGTTGGAGACAGTACGATTGGAACAAACATTTTAGCCTCCGGAATTGCCATTTCACCCAATACAAGGGTGGTGGCAGGAAGCTTATTTGAAACAAAAGATCTACAAGACAAAAAGAATATTGTGTTGATCAATGAAATTTTTGCCAAGCAAGCCTGGCCAGCGGAAGAATTACAAACACTGATAGGCAAAACAGTAACTATCGGGAGTCGCGAACTTGTTGTTCAAGGCGTATTGGCGAACGATAAGGCAACCACTCCGTATGCAGTAATGCCCATCACCTTACTCACTCAGGAGGAATTGCGGACAATCACTCCAGAGTTGATCATTGAAGCAGACAACGTGGAGGATGTTCCCAAACTTAGTGAAGAAGTTGTACTGTTTCTTAAGAGTAAATATCCATCCTATCAACAAGACTTTTCCATTTTTACCAATGAGATGCGGGTAAAGCAAGCCGCACAAGGCTTTTTGCTTTTCAGAGTAATTATGGGACTGATTGTGGGTATTTCAGTTTTGGTTGGAGGCATTGGAGTTATGAATGTACTCTTGATTTCTGTTACTGAACGCACTTCTGAAATTGGGATACGCAAAGCAGTAGGTGCGAACAGAACCGACATCATGCTTCAATTTCTTTCTGAGTCGGTTACCGTATCTGCTTTTGGCAGTTTGCTCGGACTGATTGTAGGCATGTTAGGCACCATGGCCATTGTACCCATCATTCATGCCATTACCAAAGTTCCTTTTTACGCGATGTACACTTGGAACACACTCGCCATCATCAGTACCGTGGCTTTGGTGGTG
>Ga0075163_10004256_pt1 | contig 19202 bp, 12 predicted proteins | sample JI1023141ADNA_FD_71478 | JGI IMG/M metagenome (GOLD analysis project Ga0075163, IMG submission 71478) | Wastewater effluent complex algal communities from Wisconsin, to seasonally profile nutrient transformation and Carbon sequestration -... | ecosystem: Engineered > WWTP > Effluent > Algae...
TGACTATGCCGAAATGGCCTACGAGGAAACCTATGCGACCGGCGCCAATCTCGCGCCTGGGCAGGTGGACCTGACCGGTCTGGAACTGACGGGCGGCGTCGGCAACTAGGCCGGCGGCCCCGGTTCAGGGTGGCCCTCCCAGGCCGTCCTTATATTAAGTGCATGGGCGGCGGCCGGGTGCCAAGTTGGCACACCGGCCGCCTTTTTCATGTGAGCTTGCCGGATTGAAACACGACTCCGGTTCCGCAGGGCTGCGGCCGGAGCATTCGATTAACTACCGACCTTTGCGCGCGCAGGCGGCGGCGATGGTTAAGAAGAGATTCCTTCAGCATCATCGCTGTCTGGCATGTCGGTTGCTGATAGGCCTGCGTCGACGCACCAACGAAGATCGCGGTCGACTCCGGCGCCGAGGGGAAAACACGGTCCGGATCCGATTTTCAACTCAGGAGCGTCTCATGTCCAAACTGAAAACCACCGCCCTGGCTCTGATGGTCGCGCTCACCGGCACGGCCTCTGCTGGCAACTTCGTTCCGCAGATCCTGAACGAGCAGCTCAACTGGAGCCCGGTGTTCTCGAACCTCAACCTGTACGCCAAGTGGGTTGGCGGCGATGTCCGCGGCACCTCGGCTGCGATCGGCAACAACCTGATCTCGGAAAGCCAGGGCACGATCGTGTGGCTGAACAAGCAGGTCCAGCTGGCTGACGTCGGCGCCGACCTCAACGCGAAGCTCAAGGGCGTGCATGGCGAAGTCGACCTGCAGGCCGTCGGCATCTGCAACAACGCCGCGCTGACCTCGAGCGAGTCGAACTACGCCTATGGCCGCAACGACCAGCGCTGCAACACGCTCGACCCGTATGCCAATCTGAACGTCGCCGCGTTCAGCGTCGGTGGCGATGTGACGCTGTCGGCTGCCGCTATCGGCAACAACCTGAACATCGACTCGGTTGGTGCGTTCGGCGACTTCGGCTCGTTCCAGGCCAATGCCTCGGCCGTCTACGCGAACGTCAACGCCACGCTGGTGGATGTCGGCGGTTCGGTGTCGGCCTCGGCCGTCGCCATCGGCAACAACGCCTCGATCACTCAGCGTTTCACCAAGCCGTAAGACGCTATCGTCTGACCGGAAGCCAGATAACAAAGGGGGCTGCAACGAAAGTTGCAGCCCCCTTTCGTTTGGTTCGGCACGCGACGCTATTTTTCCGTCGCCCGCTTCAGGTCTGCGGCGACCATCTCTGCGACAAGTCCCGGAAAATCGACCGTGTGGCGCCAGCCCAGCATCTGGCGTGCCTTGGTCGGATCGCCGACCAGCAGGTCAACCTCGGCAGGCCGGAAAAAGCGCGGATCGACCTGGATCAGGACATCGCCGCTGCGCTCGCAGCGGCCGACCTCGGCGAGACCTTCGCCTTCCCAGACAATATTGATGCCGACCTCACGGAAGGCGAGTTCGACGAACTCGCGCACAGTGTGGGTTTCGCCCGTCGCGAGCACGTAGTCGCCGCCCTCAAAATGCTGAACGATGCGCCACATGCCCTCGACATAATCGCGCGCATGGCCCCAGTCGCGCCGCGAGCTGAGATTGCCGAGCTGCAGCGTCTTTTGACGACCGAGATGGATATCGACGGCGGCGAGCGTGATCTTGCGGGTCACGAAAGTGTCGCCGCGCAGCGGGCTCTCATGATTGAAGAGGATACCGTTCGACGCGTGCATTCCGTACGACTCGCGGTAGTTCACGGTGCTCCAGAAAGCGTAGAGTTTGGCGATGGCGTAAGGCGAACGCGGATGGAACGGCGTTGTCTCGGACTGCGGTCCGGTCGAAGAATTGCCGTAAATCTCGGATGTCGATGCCTGATAGTAGCGCGTGTGATGAACGAGCCCAGCGAGGCGGATCGCCTCAAGTAGACGGATCGCGCCGAGACCGGAGCTGTCACCTGTATATTCGGGAAGCTCAAACGATACCTTCACATGGCTTTGGGCGGCGAGGTTGTAGACCTCGTCAGGCCGGATTTCGGCCACCAGCCGCGATAGCGCGCTGGAATCGGTCAGATCGCCATAGTGAAGCTGAAGGCGCGCATTGCCGGTCGTCTGGTCGGCCAACAGCCGGTGAAGGCGCGAGGTGTTGTCTGTGGAAGACCGCCTCCTGAGACCGTGGACGATATAGCCCTTGTCCAGCAGGAGTTCGGCCAGATAGGCGCCATCCTGTCCCGTGATGCCGGTGACGAATGCGATCTTTTCAGTGGTCATGATGTCGAGCGTTTTCCGTGGAAGTCTTTATTCTTGGCCGCCGCGCCGTCGTGGGATGGATGCCTGCCCGGGCGGTGTCGATAGGGTTGGACCGGCAGTCGGCCTCAATGCCTGGTGCCTCACGCACCTTGTCCGGTCACGGCCGCATGAACAGGCGGTTGGGCCGGGAAAGTCGGTCACATTGGCAGGCCATCTTCATGTTATCCATCGCTTGGCATTAGTCGATGCTGTCGCGACGCGCAATGTGACCCCCACCGTCCGCGAGCCGCCGTAGGGGCGATCGGCTCTACAAAAGCGCGCTGCGACTGGGCTAGGCTGCCACGGGCATGGAATCACCCCGATATCGAGGGACCTGGGAGCCCGGTATGCTGGGACGGATCATCGGCGCGACTGCGAGGCGAGTGAGGCGCGGGATGGTCGCGCCAGGCTCGAATGGAATTGTAGCCGCCAACCGGCATCGCGATGCTGCGAGGTGGGAGGATGCGGCCAAGGGGTATTGGCTGGCGCTCGACCGTTTTCCGAAGCGCGCCGACCTTTGGGTGCAATACGGCCATGCGTTGAAGGAACTGCGCGATTTCGAGGCCTCGGAGCGGGCTTATCGCTGGGCAGCCGAACTGGCTCCGAACGACGCGGATCCGCAGCTGCATCTTGGCCATGTCTTGAAGCTGCAAGGTCGGTTCGAGGAGGCGCGGCAGGCCTATGCGGTGGCAGCAAGCATCAATCCCGGCGACAGCTATATCGAGCGCGAGCTGTCGGCAACAGAGGTCCACTACGCGATTGCGGCAGGCGATCATGCCCGCGACAGCCGCATCTGGCATGTCGCGCGCCAGTTCTACGCCATGGCCGTGGAAGGCGACTCGCGCCTCGCGGATATCTCGATACAGCTTGGCCATGTCTGCAGAGAGTTGGGCGACTTTGCAGCCGCCGAGACGGCCTATAGCAGCGCCCTGATCGGTGGCCCGCGTGACGCGGTCACGTGGAGCGAGATCGGTCATGCACGAAAGCTGAAGGGTGACTTCGACGCGGCTGTGACAGCCTTCGCGCGCGCGATCATCAGCGGCAATGTCGAGCCCTCGACGCGGCGCGAGCTGGACCATCTCACAGGGTTCTGTGCTGTCGAAGCTGAAGCCGCACTGCAATCAGCATTCGTGCAGGCGCATGGAGATGGCGCCTATACGTCGTCGGCAGTGCGTCAACTGCTACGTCGGCAGTTTGCGGGCGTCACCATTTCCAGCGTCGATCCGACCGGTGCTCGGCGGCGTCACGCCGCGCTTGTGCGCGAGGCCGCGGCGCCGGTGGCTGCCGGGGCGTTCGATGTGATCTGGTTGCCGAACATCGACTGGGGCTATCGCACGCAAAGGGCACAGCATCTTGCCGGCACATTCGCCGCACGCGGGCACCGCGTGTTCTTCATCTCGCCGACCGCTGAGCGCGCCGAGGCGGGGGCGAGCCTATATCGCCTGATCGCACAGTCGGCGGCAGGCGTGTTCGAAGTGCGGCTGCGCCTGCCAGGTGGCGGACGGCGGCCACTGGACCGGCCCGTCGATGATGTGTCGGCAAAGGCCTTGGCGGACAGTATCCGCCAGTTGTGCACCGAATTTGTCATCCGGCACCCCGTTCTGGTGGCGCAACAACCGAGCTGGCAGCCAGTGATCGCGGCTCTGCCGCGCTGGAAGTTGGTTTATGACTGCCTCGACGATCAAGCCGCATTCCCGAATGCGCCGGAAAGCGTTGTCCCGGCGCACGAGCGTATGATTGATGCGAGCGATCTTGTCGTGACGACATCCAGCCGTCTGCAGGCCGAAATTGCGGAGCGTCGTACATGCGTTCTGATACGAAACGCGACCTCGCATGCGATGCTTGCGTCCACGCAGCAGCGCCCAACTGGCAAGCCGGTGATCGGCTATTTTGGGGCGTTGGCAGAGTGGTTCGAGATGGACTGGATCGTCCGGTGCGCCGAGGCGCGGCGGGATTGGAGGTTCGTGCTGGCCGGCGAGATCGGTACCTGCGAGGCGGCCAAGGCCAAGGGCCTGCCGAATGTCACGTTCGCCGGCGAAATCGCCTATAGCGAGCTACCCGCGCTGCTTGCCACGTTTTCAGTCGGGATCATTCCGTTCAAAATCTCACGTCTGACTGAAGTGACGGATCCGGTGAAGCTTTATGAGTATATGGCCGGCGGCTGTCCGGTGGTCGCGAGCGCCATGCCAGAGGTGATGGCGCTGGGCGCACCCGGCGTGCGCTTCGCATCCTCGGCAGCCGAATTTGAGAAAGCAATCGCGGACAGCCTGAAGGGCGACACCGATGCGGCGCGGCGCGAGCGCATGGCCTGGGCCAAAGGGAACACATGGATGGAGCGCGCGGCGACGATGGAGGTGACCATGCGCGAGCATCTCACGCCGCCACGTCAGCTGGCGGGCTAAGCTGCTCAGTGACCCGAAAAGCTCTCCTCATCGTTGTCGAGCAGTTCAAGCGCGGCGGGCTTGAGACCCATATCGAGAGTGAAGTGCGCACGCTGACGGCGCTCGGGTGGGATGTTCATCTCGCGCTCTCGGAATTCCAGTCGGCGACCGCGTTGCCGCCCGAGCTGAAAGGAATTCTGACGGGGATCGACCTTGGTCCGCTGGCGACCAGCAGCCAGCTGCTGCTCGTGGCGGAGACGCTAGGCCGCTATATCGAGCGCAACGCCATCGTCGCCGTCCATTGCCATCCGTTCACGAGCAGTCTGGCGGCATTTCTGGCTGCAGGACGCAGCGGCGTCAGGCTCGCCTTCACGCTGCATGGGCCGGCTTCCGTTGGCGCCCATTACGGTGCTGTGTTCGAAACCTTTTTCCGTCGTTTCATCCTGCCGCAATCGGGCCTAGTGGTGTGCGTGTCGCCCGAGGTCGCGCAGCTTGCGCGGCTGGCGGGGACATCGGGCGCCACGGTCGTTCTGCCCAATCCAGTGCGCCTCGGCGCGATTGCCGACAGGACGCAACGCGGCGAGGGCCCTCTGCGTATCGCGTGCGCCTCGCGGCTCGACGAGGAGAAGATTGCGGGGATCGAAGATTTCATCGTCAAGCTGCCCGGCGATCTAGACTGGCAGCTCGACATCATGGGAAGCGGGCAGTCAGAGGCGCGGCTGGCTGCCTTCATCGCGGCGAGCCCGTTCGCTGCGCGCATCGCAATGCGCGGTTGGTCCGACACGCTGGGCGAGGAACTGGTTTCCTACGACCTCGTCGCGGGTATGGGACGGGTGGTGCTGGAAGCGGCCGCCGCAGACGTTCCGGCTGTTCTCGTCGGTTACGATGGCGTGAAGGGCCTGCTCGACGCAGATGCGTTTCGGAATGCCGCCTATGCGAATTTCTCCGGCCGGGGCGTCGCGACGATCGAGGCGGATGAGCTGCACGCGCAATTGGCGTCGCTGCGCTCCGATGTGACGGAACGGCGCCTGAGGCATCTCGTTGAGGCCGGATTTGGCGAAACAGGGGTCTGGAGCGCGTTCGCGGCGAAACTGACGAAGGCGGCGCCGTCTGATCGGCGCGCCGTCGATCTTCTGCATCACGCCCTGTCGCAGACGCGCGACAGCACCGTGCCGCTGTTGCAGAATCAGACCATAATCGAGCTGTTGCGCGAACAAGAGGAGCGTCAGGACGTTGTGGACGAGATGGGAAGCGGCAAGGTGACGGTCATGCCGAGCGGAAACCATCTGGTCGATGCCCCGCATTCCGGCGGCCGTGACGTCGATGTCCTTCTGGGCGAGCTGGAGGCGCTGCGTTCCGTGCTGTTCGCGCTGGAGACGCGCCTTGAGGACGAGGCGCGCGGAACCGCTCTGGATGAAGCGACAAAGTCCTTCGTTTCCGCCGGCGCGGATCTGTCGACGCTGAGATCGCAGGTCGCAGAAATCCAGGCGGCGAGCGCTGTCCATCGCGCCGAGATGGCGGTGGACCGGCGGACATTCGAACGGATCGAACAGGACTGGCGGTCGCTTGGCATGCGGCTGTTCGAGCACGTGGGCGCCGCCGACGCGAAGATGCAGGCCCTTCTGGCGCAGGCCCAGCAAAGCGCCTTCCAGGCGTTTGAGACCAAAGCCGACGAGCGCTGGACGCGGTTTCTCGACGAAATCAAACTTCAACATGCGCGCGAAGTGACGCTAATCGAACGCGAGGCCGAGCGTCGTGCGGTGTTGTTGTCCGAACAGGCAGCGCAAGCCACAACGCGGCTGGAAGCGGCCCAAGGCGAGATCGCAAAGTTGTCTCTCGCGCTGGAGGCCGCGGTATCGCGGGAAAACGAGCAGGCGGTTCTCTCGCGCGAGGCCTGGGCGGCGGAAGAAGACCGGCTGCGCGGCCAGGTGGCGGCCGCTTGCGCCGAGGCAGATCGATATCAACACGAGATCGACGCGTTGAAGGCCTCGTTCAATGCTGCGCATCGCGAGGCGCTGGCGCAATGGTCAGCGCAGGAAGCCGACCTGATGGCGCGGCTGGCCGCTGCCGATGCGCGCCCCGTCGCGCGCGAATTTCTCGCCTCACCGGGTGACGAGCACGCGCTACAGCAAATCGTCAGCTCGTTGGAAGCTCAAGGCGCCGTTCTGAAGCGGGAGATCCTGGAGCTTCGCGCACGCGCCGCCGTGCTGGACTCGCCGCCGCCGGACAGGCATCCCGGCGATGCGCCACAGCCGGCGCGTTATGGCATTCCGGGCCTCGTGAGCATCGTGCTGCCCGTCTACAATCAAGCCAACCTGATCGACGAGGCGATCGAAGGCGTTCTAAAGCAGACCTATCCCCATTGGGAGCTGATCATCGTCGATGACGGGTCGAAGGACGATCTTCACGCAGTGCTCGCGAAATACACCGCCGACCGCCGCATCCGTATCGCAAGCCAGCCAAACCAGAAGCTGCCGTCGGCGCTGAACAACGGAAATTTCTTTGTTCGCGGCGCCTATATCACCTGGACATCGGCCGACAATATCATGTTGCCGGAGCAGCTGTCCGAACTGGTGGTCGCGCTGGAGGCCAATCCGGGCGCGGGCCTTGCCTATTCCGACTACCAGGCGATCGACGACCGTAGCGCTCCACTGAACGATCCCGACTGGCGGCGGCACAATCGCCCCGACGGATCATCGATGATCCGGCTGCCTGGGACCGTTACGCTCGAGAATTTTCACCAGAGCGGCGACAATTTTCTCGGCGCGAGCTTTATGTGGCGCGCCGATATTCAGGCGATTGTCGGACCCTACGACGAGAGCACGTTCGGCGGCGAAGATTACGACATGTGGCTGAGGATGCACCTTGTCACTGAGTTCGTGCACGTGCCGAAGGTCCTCTACCAGTATCGGGTTCACGACAACACGCTGAACGCTAAGGCGAAGGAGCTGGATCTCTTCAAGAATATCCGGCTGCTGCTGGAGATGAACCAGAGGCGCCGCGAAACGCTGTTGAAGGAGCCGAAACTTCTGCCCGGCGCAAACGGCCATCTGCGCGATCCGCGCCAGTACGCAGTCGGCGTGACGGCGAATCGCGAATTCCTGACCTATTTCGAACTGGTTGCGAAGCGCGCTGCAGGCGAACTGCTGAACGACCGCGTCCGCGTGGTGACGGTCGATGCGCCGTTGCGCGTGCTTGACCTTGCTGTGCTGGCCGACAGCGATATTCTTGTCGTTCCCGATGCGCTGACATTCACGTGGTTGCGCCAGCAGGAACTGCCGCGGCATATCCGCCTGCTGGCCGGCGAGATGGCGTCGATCCGGACGGCGGTCGATCACGCCATCGCGCTGCGTCATTTCGATCGCACGCTCGCCGACGAGGGCCATATCCTCGCGCGCAAGCCCTATGCGCATCCCGTCGCGCGGGTGGGACGAGACGGCATCGCCTTGCTGATGCAGCGCTGGGGCATCGGCGGCATGGAGCAGGTCGTTCTTGAACTTGCCATTGGTTTAGCCGCGAAGGGCGCGCGGGTATCGGTCTGCCTCGTCGAAGCGAGCGGGCACGAGCATCTGTCGGCGCATGCCAAGCGGCATGGATTCTCGGTCGTCGCGCTGGACGGCAAGGTTGATCGCCTCGTCAGCCATTGCCGCGCCGAAAATGTGCAAACGGTGCATTATCACCATTGCAGCCTTGGATGCCGTGACCTTGCAGGTATCGGCGTCCGAACCGTCTACACATTCCACAACAGCTATGTCTGGCTCGATGAACGCGAACGTGCCGCGCATGCCGATGCGATCGCCCCCATGAGCGCGTTCATCGCAGTCTCTCGTGAGGCTGCGGCGTTCGGCCGCCGCGCCTTCAATCTGAATGCTCCGATCTTCGTCGTGCCGAACGGTACGGACATCCAGGCCGCCGGCGCCAATGTGCTCGGCGAGGCTGGTGCCAGCCTGCCGAATCCGCGTGCTGAACAGCGCTTTGGTTTCCTCGCCGTCGGTACGCTGACCCCGCACAAGCTGCACGATCGCCTGATCCGCGCCTTCGGTACCGTCGCCGCTGAAGTTCCCGGCGCGCGATTGACGGTCGTCGGCTCGGCGCAGGACGAAGGCATGTTCAAGCGCCTTCTGGACTTGCGGAATGCGCTTCCCGATCCCTCGGCCTGCTCCGTCATTCCTGGCGTACCGCGCCAGGACGTGATCGGCCTGATGCGCAGTCATCATTGCCTTGTCATGCCGTCACTGATCGAAGGCTGGAGCATCAGTCTTATGGAGGCGGCGATCGCGGGTATGGTATGTATTGCGACGGATGTCGGATCAGCGCGGGATCTCGCGCAGAAGACCTCATCCGTTGTTTTGGCGCCTTCGCCGGGCGGCGATGTTCTGGAGCTCGATGGGGAGCGCATGTGGGCGGCGATCCAGTCGCCGCTGAAGGGGTTCGAGGCGGCGCTGGCGAGCGCGATGATCGACGCGGCAAAACGGTTCGACGTATTGGATGCCGCCGCGAAGGCCGCGGCACCGGCGCTCACGCAAGACTTCTCGCTGAACGCGATGATCGAGGCGCATTTGCGCGTCTATCAACAGATATAGGGCGCCGCCGGTTGGACCATGGCTGACGGGATGAAGAAAATCGCTTGCATCGTCGGGACGCGGCCGGAAGGTATAAAGATGGCGCCGGTGATCCGCGCCCTGAAGGCCGCTGACTGGGCAGAGGGCATCGTCGTATCAACGGGTCAGCACCGCGAGATCCTGACGCAGACGCTGGGCGATTTCGGTGTCGGCGTCGATATCGATCTCGACCTGATGGAGCCGCGGCAAACGCTGGCGAGCCTGACGGGCAAGCTGTTCCGCGAGATCGACCCGGTTCTGATGGACCTGAAGCCGGACCTGGTCCTCGCGCAGGGCGACACGACATCGGTGATGGCGGCCTCGGTCGGCTGTTTCTATCGCCAGATTCCGTTCGGGCATGTGGAGGCTGGGCTGCGCACTGGCGATTTGCAGCACCCATTCCCCGAGGAATTCAATCGCGTGGTGACGGCCAAGACTGCGGCGCTGCATTTCGCGCCGACGGAGTTGTCGGCCGAAAATCTCCTTTCAGAGAAGATCGACCGCGCCCAAGTGTTCGTCACCGGCAACACGGTGGTCGACGCGCTCCTGTACATGTCGGAGCGCCTGCGGCCGGAAGATTTGCCGCTGCCGCTGCCGCAGGGTGCGCCGATGGTTCTGGTGACGGCGCACCGGCGCGAGAATTTCGGGCTGCCCATTCGCGAAATCTGCGCGGCGCTGAAGACGCTGGCGGCGCGCCATCCGCAGACAACTTTCGTCTATCCAGTCCATCCCAATCCCGAGATCCGCGATGTCGTGTATGGCGAACTGAGCGAGACGCGCGGCGTCATGCTGCTGCCGCCGGTTGGCTATCGCGAGATGGTGGCGCTGATGAAGGCCGCAACGCTGGTGCTCACCGATAGCGGCGGTGTGCAGGAAGAGGCGCCAGCACTGGCCAAGCCCGTTCTGGTGCTGCGTGAGACGACCGAACGGCCCGAGGCCGTGGCAGCCGGCGTGGTAAAGGTTATCGGCACAGACCGTGAGGGTATTGTCCGTGAGGTATCCCGGCTTCTCGATGACGCGGGTGCGTTCAGTGCGATGGCGCGCGGCGTGTCTCCCTACGGCGACGGCCAGGCTAGCCGCCGAATCATGGAGATCTCGCGAAGCTTTCTGGGGGCATGAAGGCAGGAAGGTCGAATCGTTGTAACTTCCGGTCGCTTGCACAGTCATGCCGCGCAGGTCCAAGCCGCATTCTATGGCGTTGAAACAGGGTCGCACCGATGGATGAGTTGACCGCTGAGAGGATCGCGGCGTTGCGGGCGCTGAGCATCGATGCAATCAGCTATATCGGCACGCAGCTTGAGCGCAATCCGCATCGCAATTTTATCGGTGACGAGCTGGCGCCGGATCTGCTTGCGCGCATGAACAAATGCGTGGCGGGAGATCGGGAAGGTCTGTCGGCCTTTGAATCGGCGCAGCTTCAGGAGCTCGCATTCTGGCGATGGGTCGCATTCGTTGGATACAATGGCGAGGATCCGCGCGTATTTCCGTATCGCCAGCGCCTGTTTATGACAGAGACGTTCTGGCGTACGGGATGGGAACTGGCATCGCTGAAGGATAGCAAGGCGCTGGAAGTCGGCTGTGGTCCGCTCGGCATGATCGAAGTCCTGCCGTGCCGCAGCGGTGTCGCGATGGATCCGCTGAACGACCACTATTCGACACTGTTTAGCAAGGTGCGGTCTAAGAACGTCCGGTATGAGACGGGTTTTGATCGCATTCCCGACCGCGATTTCGATTTCATGGTCTGCCACAACGTGATTGACCACACCGACGATCCTGCACTTTTGTTCAACGGCGGGTTCGACCGTCTGCTGCCGGGCGGGCGTTTCCTTTTCCAGGTCAATCTGTCCCGGACCGACACACCGCGAACCGATGAGCACAAATCCATGCACCCTTCGCCCATCGTGCGAGAGCAGGTGACGGCGTGGCTTTCGCAGAAGTCCAAGGATTTCGCGACCTATGTCGTCGACAAGCCATCGACCGATGGCGAGTTCTATTTCCTCGCATGGGGAACGAAGCGGGCAGACGACACACCTGTAGCCTACGACAAGCGTGCGTAACTCGGGATGCTGGCGGCGGGGAAAGTGCTACCCGCGTGATGGACGACTCGCTACACTTTGCGCGACTGGCGAGGGCTGAACGCGTATCGGGACGATGATGATCGACATGACGCCAAGATGGTCAGGGAAGCAGGCGCGCTCGCGCGATGCGATGACTGCCATATCTGCGTCACAACCGACCTTCGCGAGACTCAAGGCCTACAAGACGCGTCCGCGCATTCTCAGCCTCACGGGCTGCTTCGCCGAGCAGATCGGCAGCCTGATGTCGGACCATTGCGACGTCGATCATCTCTGGCGCGTCACGTTGCCGATGATCGCGGGCTCGACGTATAGCGGGCGGAATTTCTACCAGTCGAATATTGCCGATGTGGCAGAGCGGCTGAACTATGAATTGAGCCGCGCCTACTACGACAGGATCGTCCGCAACGACTACGATATCGTTCTTTTCGACACCGTCTCCGAATTCTCGAACGACTATTTTGAGAAGGACGGTACAATCATCACGGACATCACCAGCGGCCTGATGGGCGAAAACTGGGCGTGGCCGGATGGGTTTGATCTCGCCAGCTGGAACAGGATACGTCCGACCGACCCCAACTATGCCGAGCTCTATCTTCGGTCATTGTCGGAAATTCTTGAACGCAAAGTCTTCGGCAACGCCAAGATCGTATTGGTGAAGCGAAAGCTGTGCCAGAGCTCGTATTTCTCGACGGGCTTCCATGTCATCGACGACAGCACCATCGAATTCCAGTCGCGTATCATAGAGCGCATCCAGGATGCCGTTTCGGCCATTCCCAATGTCGAGGTGATCGACCTCGGCTATGACAGCATCATCACCGACGAATGGGCGCCAAGCGGGGCCGGGAAGTTCCACCCGAGCGAAGAGTATTACGTGCTCATGCTCGATCGCGTCTGCGACCACTTCTCGATCGGGCCGGATTTCCGATCGCGCCTGATGCAGTCCGCCATCGCGCGCATCAAGCAGCGTCGATATGCCGAGCGCGACGGCTTGAGAACGCAGATCGCCGACCTGACGACCAACCGCGAGACGCTGTCGATCGAATCGCGAGCCCTGTCAGAGGCACGTGACGAGGCGGCCGGCCGGTTGCAGCGCATGTCGGCCGAAAACGAAAGCCTCGCCCTCGCTGCGCAGGGTGCGAACGCCGAGCGGGAGCGTGTTGCCAGCGAATTTCAGGCGCTAATGGCAGCGCGTGATGCGCTTATCGCAGAGGTGAAAGCCGTGCAGGCGGAGCGGGACGCGAACGCTCAGCGGATCGCCGAACTGCAGTCTTCGCACGATGCTTTGTCGGCGCAACACGCCGGTGAGCAGGCTGAAGCCGCTAAACAGCGCCAAGTCCTGCAAGACGAGCGCAATGCCTTGGCAGCGCAGGCACATGCGCTGGCTGCGGAGCGAGACGAGGCCGCCATGCAGCGGGATGCCGCTCTGGCCGATCGTGACAGATTGGCTGCGAACAAGCTTGACCCCGTTCCCGAAACCGCGCCAGTCACCGAGCTTGCGAAGCTCGAGAGCTGGATCAAACTCCTGTTTGCCGAGGCGGATCAGGGCCGCGAGGCTCAGATTTCCCGCGTGGAGGCGCTGGTCTGCGCTTCGAAACCAGACCTTGCGCCGCTGGAACGTGCTGTCGCGCAGACGGCAGAGCGCGTGGAGATTGCCGGCAGCGTGGTGCCAGCGCTCAGTCGCCAGCTTGATCAGGCTCGGTCGGAGGTTGCCCAGCTCATGGCGTTCCGCGAAAAGCTGGTTCTGGAGCTTCGGTTCGATGACGGGCCGCGGGCCTTGAAGACGGTGCTGCCCCTCGCACGGTTTATCCGCGGAACGGCCAACCTGCTCCGGTTCCGCAGGGGGGCTAAAGCGCGCGTTTGAGGGAACATCTCGCTTGGACTAAATCTTGAATCGAAGCCCGTGGTTCCTTCCCGATCAATGGCGACGCGCCGGGACTGAACATTTCTTCACCGGCAGGCGGTGACGGTTGGGCGGAGCAGGGGGCAAGATTTTCAAGCTTGCAGGATTGAAAGTCTATGTCGCCGGGCATCGCGGGATGGCCGGATCTGCGCTTGTGCGCCGCCTCGGCCGTGAAGACTGCGAGATATTGTCAGCCGATCACGACAGCCTGGATCTGCGGCGACAAGCTGATGTGGAAACCTGGTTCGCGGCCCAACGGCCGGATGTGGTGATCCTGGCGGCCGGCACTGTCGGCGGCATTCTCGCCAATGCCACGCGACCGGCAGAGTTCATTTTCGACAACCTCGCCATCGAGACGAACGTCATCAACGCCGCGCATCGCACAGGCGTCAGCAAGCTGCTCTTCCTCGGATCGTCCTGCATCTATCCACGCGAAGCGAGCCAGCCTATCGACGAGGATCAGCTCCTTGCCGGACCACTGGAGCCGACCAACCAGTGGTACGCGATCGCCAAGATCGCCGGCATCAAGATGGCGGAGGCCTATCGCGCCCAGTACGGGGCGGATTTCGTGTCGGTCATGCCAACCAATCTCTATGGCCCGGGCGACAATTTCTCTCTGGAATCGGCCCACGTGCTGCCCGCGCTGATGCGCAAGGCATATGAAGCGCGGGAGAGTGGGGCCGAGACTCTCGCGGTGTGGGGCTCAGGCCGCCCGCGCCGCGAATTCCTGTTCGTCGATGATTTCGCCGATGCCTGTGTCTTCGTACTCAAAAATTACTCCGGAGCGCCCTTCCTCAATGTGGGAACAGGCGAGGACATTGCGATTCGCGAACTGGCGGAACGTATTGCAGCGGTGACCGGCTTCACAGGCGGCCTCAACTTCGACGCCTCCAAGCCTGACGGCATGCTCCGCAAGCAGCTGGATGTCTCGCGCCTCGCCGAGCTCGGCTGGACGGCGTCGACCCGGCTTGAGAACGGTCTTGAGCAGACCTATCGCTGGTTCGCCGCCAACCTCGCGACGCTCCGCCGCTGATGGCGCAGGCTCACTCGAAATAGAGCAACCAGTCCTCCCCGATCTGTGTCGACAGGACAGTTTCGGGAGCTATGGGTTCGGCATAGCCCTCATGGCTGATGACCTTTGCTCTTCCATAGATGCGGAGAAGGCTGCCCAGGACAGCAGCGGGATCGCCATAGCGCGCTGCGTTGAACTCCAGCACCATGGCCGGACGATGTCGTTCGATCAGCCGCGCCATGCCGGCAAGAATGCCGACTTCTGCGCCTTCGGCATCGATTTTGACCAGGTCGAGCCTCTGATCTCCAAGCAGTTCGTCGAAGCTGGTGGCCCGCACCGTAACCGCGCGGCCGCCGTGGGGCGGCGCTGTAGCTACGACGGTGGCGTTCTTGGGCTCGCCGTCAGGCGTGAACAGTGTCACTTCGCCGCTTATCTCGGCGCCGAGAGCCAATTCGTGCACCTCAGTGTAGCGGTCAAAGCCGTTGAGAACGACGTTCTGGCGCAGGACGTGCGCGGTTTCAGGGTGGGGCTCGATAGCGTGAACCCTGCCGGCTGGGCCGACTGCGGCAGCCATCAGCAGGGTATAGTATCCAAAATTCGCGCCGATGTCGGCGACATGCATTCCAGCCTTCAGACGCCCGGCGAGAAACCGGGTGAGCCAGCTCTCCCAATAGCCATCCAGCATCACGTTGCAGGCGAAGCCCCGGTCCGCTGCGCTCAACAGCATCTTGTAGCGGCCAAGTACGCGAGCGAGTATCAGTCCATCGCTAACCGGAACGGCCTGGGCGCGCTCACGCATCGCCTCCTCGGCGGCGACCCGCTTCATGCGGGCGATATCAGTCAGCGTGAGGACGCGCATACGACGAGGCTCCTGGAATCGACACCAGTCTATCTCATCGGTGCGCGACAAGGGCCTTCAGCCGGTTCCGATGGCGGTTAAAAGTGCTAAAACGGCATCATGACGAGCGGCGGTCTCTTCACGATTCATCCTAACTCTGTCGTGTCCATCGCTATCAGAGACACGATGAGCCGCTATGGTCGAAATAATATTGGCTTCCTGTGGTCGCTGATCGAGCCGATGATCCTGGCGGTCGGCGTGATGGTTGTCTGGTCGCTGATGAAGCCGCCCTTTGAGCATGGCGTTGCCCTGATGATGATGGTCTTCACGGGCTACCTGCCTTTAACGTTGTGGCGGCACATTTCTGGTTCCGGCTCAGGGCTTTATATTCGCTCGTTTTCGCTGCTCTACCATCGATCGATAAGTCCCGCTGACATCATATGCGCGAAAGTCCTGTCTGAATTTGCGGCCACAACCGCAGCTGCGCTGCTTGTCTATTTCGTGATGCAGGCAATCGGCCTGTTGGCTCCGCTGGAACGAATCGACCTTGTGATCGCGGGCTGGTTGCTGATGGGGTGGATGGCCGGATGTGCCTGCATCCTATTTGCTTCGATAACCTCGCTGTTTCCGGAAACGGAGAGGTTCATGCAGGCGCTCCAGTATCTGCTGCTGCCGATATCGGGTGTCTTCTTCTTGCTGGACTGGGTGCCGAGCGAGGCGCGCGAGTTGTTCTGGTTTGTGCCGCTGACGCATAGCTACGAGATGATCCGCGATGGCGCTATCGGCTCAGGCGTCACCACATACTACGTTGCTTGGTATCCCATACTGTTCGGCGCGGTCGCGGCATCTATAGGTATCCTGATGCTGCCACGCGTTCGGGAAGAAATGAGCGGTCTCTGACCAGCGTCAGGTTTCGGGGACGTTGGCGTTCAGTTCGTCGAGCCAGATTTTCGCATTGCCGTCGCTGGGCGCGCGCCAATCGCCACGCGGACTCAGTGATGCGCCCGAAAGCACCTTCGGGCTGTTTGGTAGCGCCGAACGCTTGAACTGGCTGGTCGTGAAGAAACGGAACAGAAAAACGCCGAGCCATTTGCGGATGGCGGCAAGATCGTAGGTGTGCCGATCCTCCGGCGCGATATGGGGTGGCCATGTACCGGCAGCCGCTTCGCGCCAGGCATGCCAGGCCAGAAAGGCAGTCTTGGATGGGCGGAAGCCGTGGCGGACGGTCCAGTAGAGATGGAAGTCCTGAATCTCGTAGGGTCCGATCTTGTCCTCCGTGCGTTGCACCGGTGCGCCATCAGTCGCTGGGATCAGTTCCGGCGAGATTTCGGTCTCCAGGATCGCCTTCAGGATTGCTGAAGCCTCATCGCCGAAGAGGTCGCGCGCAATGATCCAGCGTATCAGATGCTGGATCATGGTTTTGGGAACGCCGGCGTTGACGCCGTAGTGCGACATGTGATCGCCGACGCCGTAGGTGCACCAGCCGAGCGCCAGCTCCGACAGATCGCCGGTGCCGATGACGATGGCATCGTGGAGATTGGCGAGGCGGAAGAGATAGGCGGTGCGGGCACCCGCCTGGACATTCTCGTAGGTGATGTCGTGGACCGGCGCGCCGTCGGCGGTCGGATGGCCGATATCTTTCAGCGTTAGGCCTGAGACGTCGGCGATACTGATCTCCGACGCTGTTACGCCAAAGGCGCGCATAAGCCTCCATGCATTCGTACGCGTGCCGTCCGATGTTCCGAAACCAGGCATGGTGTAGGCGAGGATGTTGCTGCGGGGCAGGCCGAGGCTGTCCATCGCATGGGCGCAAACGATCAGGGCTTGCGTCGAATCCAGCCCGCCGGAGATACCCAGAACGACTTTTTTGATGCCGCTGGCTTTGAGGCGCGTGACGAGACCGTGAACCTGGATGTTGTAGGCCTCGTAGCAATCCTCATCGAGCCGCGACGGATCGGCGGGCACGAAGGGAAAGCGCGCGATGGCGCATTTGAGGCCGAGATCGCGGTCGCGGGGCGGCGCGAGGTCGAAGCCGATGGTGCGGAATTTGGGCCCGGCGTCGCGCGTTGCATCGGCGCAGTCGCCCCATGAATTCACCTTCATGCGCTCCTGCAGCAGCCGCTCAACGTCTAGATCGGCGATGAGGATGTCTTCGCCATTGCTGAAGCGCTCGGATTCGGCGACGAAGCCGTGGTCATCGCAGACGATGGCGTGGCCGTCCCAGGCGAGGTCGGTCGTGGATTCGCCGCCGCCCGCCGCCGAGTACAGATAGGCCGAAATTGTTCGGATGGCGTGGGCGCGGCACAATGCCCGGCGCAACTCGGCCTTGCCGACGGTGACGTTGCTGGCAGACAGGTTCAGCAGCACTGTTGCGCCTGCGAGCGCAGCATGGGTCGAGGGCGCGACGGGCGCCCATAGGTCCTCACAGATCTCGACGCCCAGCGTGAAAGCACTGAGGTCGTTTGCGCGGAAAATCAGATCGACGCCGAACGGAATGTCGGTGTCGCCGAGCCGAATTGTCCGGCCGGCAAGTGTGGCGCCCGACGCGAAATAGCGCTTCTCGTAGAACTCGCGGTAGTTGGGGAGATAGGATTTGGGAACGATACCCAGAACGCGTCCGCGATGTGCCACGACAGCCGTGTTGTAGAGGCGGCCAGCGTTTCGCAGAGGTGCGCCGAAGACGACGACGCTGGTCAGATCGGCAGTGGCCGCGACCAGCGCCAGCACCGAGGCCTCGACGCGGTCGAGTAGAGGCTGCTGAAAGAAGAGTTCGTCCGAGGTGTAGGATGAGAGCCCGAGTTCGGGAAACAGCGTGACGGCCGCGCCCTGGCCATCAGCTCGGCGGGCGAGGGCAATGGTCCGCGCGGCGTTGGCCTCGGGGTCGGCAATGGTCACCGCGGGGGTGCAGATCGCCGCGCGGACGAAGCCATGCGTATAGAGGGAGTGGAACGAGGCGTCGGCCATGGTCAGGTCATTCGTCTATCATCTATATATGCTCTAATAGAGCATAAATATGGAACCGGCAATGGACTCGGAGCGAGGTGTCGCCCGCAGCGGACCACTGCCGGACGATCTGGACAGGCTGCCGCCATGCAGCCAGTTTGCGCAAGACTGAAAGGAGCCCATGGCCGCGTCCCGTATCGACCCCGTCCGCGACCCCGTCCTCGCTGCGGATAACCTGCTGCCGGCGCTGACGCTGGGGCCGAATGCACGCCGGGAAGGCGAACGAATTGTCGTGCCAGAAGGCGCAGGAGGTCACGCGGCGTTCGGTCCCCATTGGCCGATACGGACAGGCGACTATATCGCGACATTCCGTATCGAGGCGCCGGCGCTGTGGGCGCTCCGCAAGCGGCCCGTCGTTACCATTGAAGTGGTGGAAGGCGATGTGTTCTTCGCCCAAAGGGCGATCCCCGGACGCGACATCGAAGCCGGGATATTCGACCTGCGGTTTCGAATCGACGCGCCGCCACAGGGAAGGCCGGTGGAATTCCGGATTTGGAGCCATGGCGCGGTAAGCGCCGAGATCGTCAGCCTGGCGGTTCGGCGGGCGGACTGATCGCCTCGGCGGGTTGGAAGGCTACCTCGATCAGCGCCATGCGTCCGAAGATCGAGCCCTGGTCGGTGCTGATGCGTACTTCAATGGCCTCGGCGCCCGAAGGTACGTCGACATCGAAGGCGGCATAGAATGTGCCGGCGCGCTGCGGTCGTACGCGGCCCCGGCCCAGCGGCCTTGTGCCCCAGACGACCTCGATCGAAAAGACTGTGCTTTCCAGATCGTCGGAAAAACACAGGGTCGATGAGACGTTCCAGCGTCCGCGGGGCAAATGGAGGTAGGGGCCGTAGTAGAGAATGCGCGCGCCGCCGGCGACTTCGACCCATGGCAAGGCCGGTTCGCCAGGCCTGTCACCGTTGAAGAAAATGACGCGCGGCCAAATGATCTTTTCTGGCTTGCTGGTTGCCTGGAAGATCGGAGCGATGGTTTTTGCCACAAGCCCGGCCGTGATGTCGTCGAGCGGCGGCACGACGCCCCCTGAGGTGCCGGCGGGAAAGCGTTCGATGGCTTTTGCCAGCGGCATGTCCCGTGCGCCGGCGAAACGTTCGACCAAGGCGGCAGCCGCAGGATCGGACAATGAGA
>Ga0075163_10004257_pt1 | contig 19202 bp, 18 predicted proteins | sample JI1023141ADNA_FD_71478 | JGI IMG/M metagenome (GOLD analysis project Ga0075163, IMG submission 71478) | Wastewater effluent complex algal communities from Wisconsin, to seasonally profile nutrient transformation and Carbon sequestration -... | ecosystem: Engineered > WWTP > Effluent > Algae...
AACGACGTTGGCGGCAAAATCCAGGTGCAGCTGCCGGTCTCCACAGGCAAAGCAGACCAGGTGCTCGCTCCCCAAATTGTGCTCAGTGATGTGACAGCCCGCATGGCCGGTGGATTGGTCAAAGTTGACGGTAACTTTGATCTGTCCAAAAATTCACTAGCAATGAATGCTTATCTATCCAAAATCCAGATGGATGAGCTGATGGACAAATTACTCAGCGCACCTAATGAAATGACTGGTGTAATGGACGGTGAAGTACACATCACCACCCACGGTACTAACGATAAAGAGATAGTGACCAATCTGGAAGGCACAGCAGACGTCTCAGTGGTGGATGGTGTAGTGGCAAGGTTTGGTCAATTGCAAACAAAACTGACTCAAGCCAATCTACTCAGCTCAGGTATTCTCGGCTTTAACCTTAACAACCTGCTGCAGTCAGTGGCGCCATTTAGATCTGGCGAATTTAACGAACTGACCAGCCGCTACCAAATCTACAAAGGCATACTGACAGTAAAAGAACTCAAATTTAGCGGCGACGACCTGCGTATGTGGGGGGCAGGCACCGCCAGTCTACCTGATGGTGTACTGGAAATCGACATCGCGGGCACCCTGCCCCGTGTATCGAAGTCCAGACTGGGTGGTGCACTGGGCACATTAACGCGCAATATCACAGTATCTGGACTACTGAGCAAAGTTACTTTTGGTGCCCTCGAAAACCTGCCATCCCTGCCCATTATTGGCGACCTGGCCTCAGACAAACCACGGGCATTTGCCTTTAAGGTGCAAGCTCCAGCTGCCGACAGCAAACTGGTCACCAAATCAATCGAAAAAACCTTCCACTTCCTACCCAATAAACAGGCTGCCAGCGCCCACCCTGTCCCGGGCATCTAAAGCTGCCAAGCTGTCCGATAAAAATATTGTGCCACCACCGGCAAGGACAAAAGACTTGCCAATATTTGTTATATGTGTAATATATACACATGCATCAGAAAGTGAATAGTCCTCTTTACGGGCTGACCCAGGTCAGCTCTAAAGCCGTCACCAGCGGAAATACGCCAGTACTGGCCAGTCTTGTGTCCCCTTATATGGTGCATATCAGATCCGAGCGCGGACTCTCTGACAATACGGTGCAGGCCTATAGACGTGACATCAGCCACTTTGTCGACTGGTATTTGACGCAACCAGATGCGGTGCGCTTGCCAGTGCGAGCAGATATTTCGCGCTATCTCACTGTCCTCAAAAGACAGGGTCAAATGCACTCCAGCCTGGCGCGCCGATTGGCAAGTCTGCGCGGTTGGTTTAACTGGCTTAAAAGCTCAGGCAAGCTAGAGCGTGATCCTGTAGAAGCGATGGAGAGTCCTCATCGCATCAAAAAACTGCCCCAGGTCTTAACCACCCAGGAAGTAACGGCCTTGCTGGAAGCCTGCCAGACATACAAAGAGAAAGCTTTGATAGAGTTGCTTTATGGAGCCGGTCTTAGAGTCTCCGAGCTAGTTGGACTGGATACAACCGATGTTAACTTTAATCAGGACTATGTCAAATGTCTGGGTAAGGGCTCAAAAGAGCGCATCGTGCCTATTGGAGGCTCGGCAAAAGTAGCCCTGCAAAATTATCTAGCTGAGCGCAAAGCGGCACAAATAGTAGAGGTCAGCCCGGTCAAAAAGCGCGGACGCCCCAAAGTGACTCGCCCTCTCACAGCAAAACAACAAGCAAAATTGAGTGCCCGCAGAGATGCTCTATTTATAGATAATAAAAACGAACGGCTCTCAAGACTTGTGGTGTGGCAAACAATAAAACGCCTGGCCGGCAAGGCAAAAATCACCAAAGTGATTTCACCGCACACCTTAAGACATAGCTTTGCCACCCATCTACTCGAAAACGGTGCGGACTTGCGCGCTGTACAGGAGCTACTGGGTCACGCCAATCTAGTTACAACCCAGCTCTATACCCATGTCAGCAGAGCCCACCTTAAAAACGCCTACACCCAGGCGCAAGGCGGCTTTGGCGTGACCCAGTCAGTCTATGCCGCCCTTGAGAGTGGTACGTCTTTGCCTCTCTAAATTCCAATCGATATTGTTCTATCTACCAGCTAGTCAGTTTGCGCGCAATTCGTCTGAAGAATCCATCTGAACCAGTTTGTCCACCGGACAATGAGGATTCAGACTGGCTTTGTCTTTGTTGGCGCAGTTCTTGCAGTTGATTTTGGTGCGGCGCTTCTACCGCTTGCATCACTTTGTCCACCTGACCAATCGTACGTTCGGCAGACAGTGCACCGACACGCTGCATGTAATCAGGTAAATTGGTCGGTATCTGCTTAGCAAAGAGATCATTGGCACCAAGAGTGGTGACATGCTTAAAGTCTGGAGTTAGTCCTATTTGCGCCTCACCAGCATTATTAGTTGGTGGAAACGGCGCCTCTGCAGATTTTGGTCCTCCATTTTGACGGAAATCGCCTCGGAGATTCTTATCGTGACTGAAGACATAGAGTTTGGCATTATCTCCATGCAATTCAGCATAGCTACGAGATTTTTCCATTTTGGCACCAAGGTCTGCGATATGACCTTCGGGGCTATCAGGTTTAGACTGAGAGACAGCAAAATCTCTTTTTTCAGGTATATCAGGATATTGACCAGCTTTTATCTTTTCTAAATTGGGTGAATGTTCAGACCCCACCGCACGCAAGGCCAGATCTGGCATCTTATCACCGAGGTCAGCGGCTCTCGACGTTAGATTTGCCATGTTATTTTGATTGACTTTATTTATATCAGAGACAGGCATGGTCTCTCTATCTCTATCTGAGAGTTCAATAAATTTACTGCCATCGTACTTAGTACCATCACCATAGCTGGCCCGATCATTGCGAGTAAATGCGCCAGAGTCTCCCGGTTTGGCATGTCCAGCAATGTCTCCAGTGCCAGCACTATCTCCTCTTGCGCTCAGACTTGCTGGTACGTCTGCCTGGTTGGCATAGCCTGGACTATCCGCGCTTGCTGAGGCATTTGGATTACCGCTCAGACTTGCTGGTACATCTGCCTGGTTGGCATAGCCTGAATTATCTCCGCTTGCCGATGGGTTTGGATTGCCGCTCAGACTTGCTGGTACATCGGCCTGGTTGGCATAGCCTGAACTATCTCCGCTTGCCGATGGGTTTGGATTACCGCTCAGACTTGCTGGTGCCTCGAAGCCTTTAGCATTGCCTGCACTATCTGTGCTGCCCGATACATTTGGATTGCCGCTCAGACTTGCTGGTACATCGGCCTGGTTGGCATAGCCTGAACTATCTCCGCTTGCCGATGGGTTTGGATTACCGCTCAGACTTGCTGGTACATCTGCGCCTTTAACATTGCCTGCACCAGTCCCACTATTAGCCACATCGCTGCGACCTTCCGACATGGTGGATGGTCCACTGGCACTGATTGCACTATCAAGACCACTATTAGATGATGAACTTGCCCGACCAGACTGGTCCCCGTAGATATCACTACCTTTAGAAAAGTCTAGCCGCCCAGAACCGGCAGGGTTAACACTGCTACTCTCAAAGCCGCCGGACTGCGGTCCATTGGCACTAATAGAAGACTTACCAAGATCACCTACACCACTGTAGAGGTCTGACCGGTCAAAATTATCTGATTGCTGACCAGGAGGACTGGCCTGCTCAATAGCACGCTCGTTAACTTCAGCCATTTGGGTTCCAACATAGTAAGTGACTCAATCTAAATGCCAGAACATGAAAATGCCGTGAAAATAGGATTTTAAAAGGGTTGGGCGCAATGCGCCGATCAACTGGTAGCGCAGGCTAAAACCATCTCAAAGTGCCATTCTCTAGGCTCAGCATCAGGGCTATCAAGATTGAGCACAACCACTTAAGCTAAGATTTAATCTTTGACGGCAGGATGATGTACGCCCGCCAAAAGCTCATTGAAAAATAGGATTATTCTACAAGCACTACATATGGTGCCAAAGTATCAGTCCTTAAATATGCCAGTTAGATGGAGCCTTAAATTCACCACCCAAATTAAGTGCGTCTAGCAGTGCTCGCAAGTAGTCTAAAACAGTGCGTTTGTAGACACCAGCAAGCAAACCATCCACTCGTTTGAGTACAACTAGTATCATCGCCGATACAACACAAACAGCCGAAATAGCGCACACAAAAATCATTTGCTCAATTGTGATCATGCTAAAAACTCCTGACTCTTAAACCAGAAACAGGGATACCTTATTAATTTGAAGATGCCGGTGCACTGAAAAAACTCAGTACCACTAAAGAAGTGGTGTTAGTCATCTGAGGTATCAGTCACTCGAACATCATGACAACTATCTCATCGTTTGCATAGGTAAAAATACGCAGATTTGATTAATCGCACTTTGAATTAATCGTTGTGACATGTGTCTCACTGGTTGCCACTCAAAGTGTCATATCCGGTGCCATATCCAGTAGACAATCGGCGGCACTTTGATAACGCGCCTCTAGGCTCTGGGCTGTAAGCTTTAGGATAAGACCATCAAGACTACTATCGCCACAAGCCTCAGATGGCTTAGCGGGTGCAAGCGCCATGGGATCATTTGCTGTAAGTAAATAATAGAGAGTGCATCCCATACTATATAGATCACTTTGCGGGCAGGCGCGCCCCTTAAACTGCTCTGGCGCCATGTAATTATGCTTGCCTACCACTGTCCTGGTTGCGCCGGACTCGAGTTCACGGGCAACGTTAAAATCAATCAGGCGGACTTTGGCGTCACTGGTGAGCATGAGATTATCCGGAGAGATATCGCGGTGCACTATGGGCGGTGACTGGCAGTGCAGATATTGCAATATCTCAGCAATTTGCCTGCCTATATCCAGGACTGAGAGTGGTTTTTGTACTCCTATTTCTTGCACCAGCTGCTTTAGAGTCAGCCCCTCAATATATTCAAGGACAAGATAGGCTCTATGATCCTCCACAAAAGTATTGAGTATTTTGACTATGCCCGGATGATCCAGACTACTGAGGATTTCTGCTTCTTTTTTTACACTGGCAAACGACCGCTCACGGACCTCAGCACCGCCGTGCACCGGTAAAACATACTCTTTTATGACAACTTTAAAAGCATCACCGCTCACATCCTCCGCCAGATAGATTTTTGCTTGTCCGCCAACAGCTAGTCTTTTAAGCACAACATAATGCCCCTCCTTGAGCACAGTGTCAGCAGGTAAATCTTCGCCCGCTTTACGTTTAAAAGACTGCATATCATCAAGCCAGAGCCTGGTAAAGTCTGGCAGCGGCGCACTACTAGCGATGGCAACAAAATCAGGTTGTCTTGTCAAATCAGGCGCAAGCTTATCCAGCACCGAGATGATCTTTTGCTTGTCTGCTTCTCTAGTAAAAGTATCGAGATCTAGATTGATGCTTATTCTCTCTGGTGGCAAAAGACTATAAAATCCAGTCTCTTTGGCAGCCAGAGCGCCTGTTTCGCTGGCAAAATTGTACCTGTCGACTATTGAAAAATCTCTGATATCAAAAACAAGCTCAACTAACGCCCCAGTAAGAGATACTGGCGCGGCAACCGGGCTTGACTGTTTAAAATCAACCGATGCCAGTACATCCCAGGGTAAGATTTTTGTCTTAAATACGTTTTGATGACGCCACTCCAGTCTCAATCCTTTTGCCGTTAGACTGATATTGGTTGGATAGCTACGCGCAAGTGAGTTAACCGCTAGCATAACAAAAAAGCCAATTATCGAGACAAAACTAACTGCAGCACAAATAAGATGCAGCCCCGTGTCAGCAGGAAAAACAGTATTAAATGTTGTCCTCAAAAGAAAAAGAAAAGCCTGTACCAGAAAGGCAAGCGACACTAGCAAGATCATTATGCGAGCATTGAAAGGCAGCTCGGGCCACTTGCGGATGTCGAATTTTTTGATATAGGGATTGACCACTATATCCATGGCGAAGTCTTCACTTAACTCCAAAGAAGACATTGCTATCCTGCCTTGAGAGTCGAAAGACTGAGCAGTACTTCTTTTGCAGTCTTTGGACGGCAGTGAAGATCCTGACTGGTAAGCAGCTCCACCAACTTACTAAGAGCCGTACTACATCCAGTTGGTGATGACTGGGAGATGGGCTCTGGATCCAAACCTGTCAAAATATAGTAAATCGTGCAACCCAGCGCATAGAGGTCGCTTGCTGGCACAGAGCGCCCCTGAAACTGCTCAGGAGGTATGTAACACTGCTTGCCAATGAGAGTGCCTGTCAATGCGCCGATAAATTCATTGGCCGCACCAAAATCAACAAGAGTTATTTTGCGTTCTTCTTCACTGATAATCAAATTGTCTGGGGTCAAATCACGGTGGATTACAGCAGGATTGAGCCCGTGCAAGTAGACAAGGATATCAGCTATTTGCATGGCTATATCCAGGGTCTCGCGCTCACTAAAGACACCAGTCATTTTGACATGCTGCCTCAGTGTCAAACCAGGTACAAACTCCATTAGCAGGTAATTGCGCTGGCGCTCCACAAAGCTATCCAGTACAGATACGATGCCAGGATGTTTTAGACGACCAAGCAGTGCCGCTTCTCTTAAAAACATTTCTTTGATTTTGGCCAGAGACTGAGACTCTTCCTCAAAGGGTGCCGCCATCTCTTTGAGAATGAGCCTTCTGCCTTCAGCGTCCCTAACCAGATAAACAGAAGACATGCCACCACAGGTGAGCAACATCATCACAGTCAATTTATTGCCCAATAAAGTAGCGCCAGCTTCCAGCGGCACAAAATTGGTTACTTCAAAACGCTCAGCCAGACAGGCTTCCCACATCCGAGTATAACTCTCGCTCAATTGCAATTGACCGCCAGTGAGAATATCGCGCTGCAAGGCAATGACATCAGGATTGAGCACAATAGGATCAGCGTATTTAGCGACAGTCAAAAATAATTTCTCAAGATTTTGAGTATTAAATCCAGCTAGAGGAAAGGCAACAATGCCGCCGGACTTAAAATCAAACACGATAAAACCCTGGTGCATCCAGCCTTCACCCAAAAAGCGCTTAAACTTTTGCCACCTGGTTGGTTTGACCAATCTATGTTTGTCACCATAGCCCAGCCTCTGCAACAAAAACTCTGTCCCTTGCATTTTGCGCAGTCTGACAGAATGCAAATCAGACCAGGGTCTTATGCCACGCTCGTAGAGCATCTCTCGGTGGAAGCCATTTTCGGCAATAAAACCACCATTATCAAGCGAAATCCTCAATCTGGTAGATGCACCAATAATTAAGGGCAAAATAAAGAGCGGCAGAATGCCCGTCAGAAGACCAAGTTTGCCACCAAAAAAGAGCCAGGATAGACAGGACAAAATAAGCAATACTGAGGTAAATAGGATGACCTGTCCAGTAGGCAGAAGTTGACAGGTGATCGGTATGCGCTCAGTGCGCAATGGCTCTTTCCAGTGGGGATGACTGCCAATGACAGTGGCCGGCGCAGGCTCGCTTACTGTCGCACTATCAGGTTGGTTGACTATCGGCAGGTCGCTCATAAAGTCCTTTATACCCGCCCCCACAAGTCTCTGCTATATTCTTGTGCTATGAAAAATAGAACCACAATTTTGACCCGACTGACACTCTTTTTGTGTATTGCCCTGATGGGCTCCACAAATGCTTGTATGGCTCAGTTTTATAACGGCAATCAAAGCAACAATAGCCGCGATCTCACTGTTTTTTATGCCACCAGCCGCTATAACGAGAGCCCCAGTGGCAGACCCCTCTATGGCGGCGCCAGACACCTTGATATCGGTGCGGGCTCCCTGGACTATGGCGCTATCAACTTTTTAAGACCAGACCAGGGTCCGGCCTGTGTCTCGGCCACCAACTGGAACGACCTGCGCAATGTTATGGGCAGTCGTGATACATATTGGAAGCAAGCCAGTGTCGGTCAGATAGCGCCCATGAGTGCGTCCGAATTCAGTCGTCAACTGCGTGACTTTCACGGACTTATTTGTGTCTATGTCCATGGCTATGACATGACATTTGAAGACACGGCTAGAGAAATGGCAGAGCTTGTGGACGAATACAAAAGACGCAATAGTAATCAAGCCATATTGCCTATTCTCTTTAGCTGGCCATCACCAGGCAAAACAGCAGACTACACCGGTGACGAAGCCAATCTTGAATGGAGCGAAAAACCATTCAGAGACTTTATTGATCTGCTTGTTTCCGAAAAAAATAGCGACAGCTACGTCGACTTGATAGCACACTCAATGGGTTCAAGATACGCCTTTGCCTATGGCGTAGCCAAATCACAAGCACCACGTGCGGTATTTCGCAATGTCATATTGTCCTGTGCTGATATGGACTATCACACTGCCGAACAAAAAAAAGAAGATCTTGAACGCTGTGTTGGTCGCTCTCTTTATGTGTTGACCAATGATTCTGATGGACCACTTTTGACTTCGCAGGCTCTGCACGCTCAGCCGCGTCTGGGCCGCCCCACAGATAATGGTCAAACAGTAAGACAAAATGCCACTGGCTTGATAGGTACTGGAGCAAGCGGACTCTTAGCAGCAAAAGCCAATTTAATTGGCAGTGGCAATCTCTTTGGCGGCTCTAACAAGTCACAACTATTTAACGAGCTAAAAGGTGTAGCTAACACCTTTTTGCGCAAAGACATGGGCAGCGCCAACAGCCAGTCACCCGAAATCAACAACTGGCTCAACCAAAATCAATATCTGAGCCGAGAATGGGGCACAAAGTCGCGACTGGTGGACACAACCGGTTTTGTCACGATAAACATGGGTCATCGTCTGGCCTGGCCTCTGGTGGCTGGATTAATACTTTCGGACCCTACTTACAGCCCCTTTGTCGTCACCTCTATTCACAAAAGACCAGACACTCTGCTGCTCAAACAGATGGGCGGAAGTCCACGGTACCTTTATCGCTATGACAAAATCGACCTTTCGAGACTTGGACAGTAAATTGTTTTAGAAATTATTAATAGGACCTTTGTCAACTGAGGCCTTATATGGGTTACCTTTATAGGAGAGAAGCTATCGAATGGTGTAATCGTTCGACAATCCAGTGCTTTTCTAGTACGAGCGTTTGTATCTGCACAGTTAGCGTGTTTATCGGCTATAGCGATGCAAACAGCCAAATATCCAAAACTTTCAAGGATCTGTTAAATAGATGAGTCGAAGCAAGGTAGAGGGCACCAAAATCGCCCAGGCCGCCAAGGACCTTAATGTCACCAGTGTCACAATCAGACGCTACATACAAGAATTCAACATCGAGACTGCCACAGACGAAAACGGCATCAAAGTGCTGCCCAAGCGTGCTCTCGATGAACTTCAAGTAATCAGAAGTCTGAAAGAAGACGGCATGACCAATCCCAAGGTCATGGAACACCTCGAGGACATGCGCTCCAAGCAAGGTGACGAAAAAGAAGAAAAGGCCGACAAAAAGGTCAAAGCAAAAGTAGTCAAGCCAGCCGCTAAAGCCAAGGCAAAAGTCCAGGTCGTCGAAGAAGACGAAGAGGACGAGGTCGAGGAAGAAGAGAAGCCGGCTCCTGTAGTGCGCAAAGTAAGAGGGCGCGTCCTCAAGGTGGTCAAAGCCGAAGAGGAAGAGAGCGAAGAAGAAAAAGAAAGCGCTCCGGAAGTAGCTACTGAAGCCAGTGGTGAAAAAGAAGAAGAAGGTGAAGAAGACGGCGAAGGCAAATCTGGTGTGATGCACACACTGACCTGCCAGACTTGCACCAAGACCTTTGAACACGCCAACCCCCGCCTGAGAGACTGCCTGGAGTGTTATCGCACCAAGCGCAAAGAAAGACGCAGAGGTGGCGGTGAAAAACACAAAAATGTCATCCCAAACCCTACTGCTCAGCAAGTATTGAGCAAGTCTCAAGGCACGGTGAGAGAAGGGCTTGAGCCGGTAGTGGCACGTGAGCGCAACGACAGACCAGGACGTGACCGCACTGACAGACCTGTCGATAGAGACAGAGACCGCGTTAGTGACCGCGAAAATGGCAATGGCATAGAAAAAGAGCGCTATGCTCCAGTCGAAAGAGAAAGAGCACCTGTGGCAGCGGCTCTTGCCAGACCTACTGAACCCTCCGCCTGGGCTCAATTGCAAAAGCCAGTACGGAGCTATCGCAAAGCCATCGAAGAAACAAGATTGATAACAGGCTCACTTAAACGTCGCCTGGAGCGCCCCGACCTGCCAGAAGGCGAGCGCAGATGGCTGGAACAAGTCTATGCCTACCAATTGATTTTGCACCAGGGCTGGAGACATCTGGCTGAGTACAAATCAGGCAGTACTGGTCAACACAAACCACAAGAAGACTAATAAAAAACTGGTAGCTAAATGATTAGCTACCAGTTTTTTTATGGCCATAAATCTGGCGGACAGGCTAGAACGGGTCAGGCAAATCCACAGGCAAAATTGGTCCACTACCGGGCAGACTGCTAACTCCTCCAGGCATACCAAATGTGCCTTGAGGTGGATTTAGCGGGCTCAAATTACCGATACCACTGGTGGTGGCAGGACTACCTGCCGCCGGTGCGCCAGTGGCCACAGTAGGCGGTGACATAAGGGTCAAATCAATTGTGGAGTTGAGTCTTACAGGTACAAGAGTGCCGGCTTTGAGACTAAATTCGGGTCCGCGATTGCGGATGCGCTGCACAGCACCAATCCCGGATGTAAAAGAGCCAAGCATAGAGCTAACGCCACGTTTATAGTCACCAAAGTCAAAGGAATTAGTGCGTACCTTTGGGGCATTTAGTAGATCATGGGCAGGATTACGGTCCATAAAGGCGTTGACCTTAATTGAGCGTCCATCAGGAAATACAAGAGTTGTTAGAGCCACTTCTAACTGGCCAGGAGCCCCAACACCGCGGGTCATATGGGGAGATGTGACACCAACGACTGTACCAATAATGCGCGAATTGACTGGAATGACTTCCACGCCGTTGCGGTAATAACCATCAGCCAGCACCACCGAAAACAAATCATTTGCCCTACTTGACTTGGTACTCAAATCATCGGCCACCACTCCAGTCAAAACTGTACCTACTGGCAGTCTGCTCGAAATAATTTGCTGGATTATTTCAGGAGGCGGCATGCGACCGTTACTGTTGCGCTGATTGGTAGTGCCAGGCAAACTCAGCCCGGGAGCAGCCATAGAAGGAGTGCCATTGCCAAAGTTAGCCCCGGGGGCAGCTACCAGTCCGGGAGCAAAAGATGACGGCGCACCCGGTTTGTTGGGATCGACAATGGCACTACTGCCATAGGAGCTAGTCGTCACCGGTCCAGTCGGTGCAGGACCATCTGGATGCTGCATCTGCCACTGTTCACGGCTCTGCGCCGCTGGACAGGCACAAAAGCTCAAAGCTACTATTGCCAGATTCAGACAAGCTTTATGTTGCTTGCTTCGAACAAATTGCACTGGCATGACTCCTTTTGCTCCGTAACTCCTTCTATTGTATGAGGATTACAAGATTTTACGCAAACTCTCGCAAGCCCCCGGACAGAGCCAGCCCCGTGGTATTATCACCCTCTTGGTATTACATATCCGTCCCTTGCCTGCTTTTGGCAGGACATAGAGACCATAGGGGATAAGCAATTGGCAGAAAAGAAAGCAAGAACATATGAGACAGTGTTCATCGTCAGACCAAATCTGGATGAAGAAGCTGTCGACAAAACAGTAGCTGTAGTCGAAGAGTACATCAAGGCACAGGGCGGTAACGTCGAATCTACTGAGAAGAAAGGCCGCAAAAGACTGGCTTACGAAGTGGACAAAATGAGAGACGGTTATTATGTCGTCATCGTCTTCAAAGCTAAAGCTGAGTCAATCACTCCGCTCAAGCGCATGATGACACTGTCAGAAGACATCATCCGTAACCTCGTAGTCGTGATCGACCCAGAAGTCGCCCACGCCTGATATCCACTTCCTTAAGGTGAGTCATGAGTCTAAGCAAAGTCGTCATTTCAGGACGCGTTGTAAAAGCACCCGAAAAGCGCTTTACACCTAACACCAACACTGCTGTTACTGAATTCACCATTGGTGTGGATTCTCCTAACCGTCAAGATGGTGGCGTCGATACCAATTTTGTAAAAGTCATAACCTGGCGTGATCTGGCTGAGCGCTGTGCTCAAGAGATCAAAAAGGGCGATATTGTCTGCGTCGATGGCCGGTTGCAAATAAACAACTACGCCAACGCCGAAGGACAAAAGAAGCGCGATGTGGAAATCGATGCTAACGCAGTCGAAAATCTTTCACAAACTGTAAACGCTTCTGGTCGCACCCAGTCTAGTGATGATGGTGAAGAGAAGCTTGCCAAAGTTTCTTCCGCCCCCAAAGGCAAAGCAAAAGCGGCTGACGCTGAAGACTTAGACGCCATATTCTCATCGGAAGACGAAATTCCGTTTTAATTACTGTTTAAAAATTGGAGCTTTATTTAAATGGTCAGAATGAATTCAGACTCTCCTCCCCGTCGTCGCAAGACCTGTGGTTTTTGCGCAGACAAAGTTGAGTTTATCGATTACAAAGATCCCAACAGACTCAAAAAGTTTGTCACCGAAAGAGGCAAAATTCTGCCTCGCAGAATCAGTGGAAACTGCGCTAAGCACCAGCGCTCATTGACTGTTGCGATCAAGAGATCACGCGACATCGCCTTGATGCCATACATGGCTGAGGGCTAAGCACTCGCTTGGCAAGTAAGTGGCAGTCATACAAAATAGAAAAATAAGTATGGCTGTTGTAAGATTACTTGCCAGCTAAGCCGAAGTGGTGAAATGGCAGACACGCTACGTTCAGGGCGTAGTGAGCGCAAGCTCATGGGGGTTCAAGTCCCCCCTTCGGCAGATTTTAAAATCAACATCCCCTATGAGTTATTCACGAGGTAACGCTTGAGCATCAACGATCCCCGCCGTCCCGAACCAAGGAGAGACTTACCACCCCTAAATGAGCGCATTCGTGACCGCGAAGTACGTCTTATTGACGAGGAAGGTAACCAACTAGGTATCGTACTGACAAGGGAAGCTCTTGCCACAGCCAAAGAAAAAGGTCTCGATCTTTTACTCGTACAGCCGGATGCCAATCCGCCAGTAGCCAAAATTCTCGATTTTGGCAGACACAAGTTTGAACTGGAAAAGAAAGCGCGCGAAAGCAAACGCAAGCAGCACATCCAGGACGTCAAAGAAATCAAGATGCGCTACAAAATCGAAGATCATGACTTCCAGGTCAAACTTCGCAGCGCCCAAAAATTCTTGACTGAAGGCGACAAAATCAAAGTGCTTATCCTCTTGCGCGGTCGCGAAATGCAGCACGCAAACATGGCTATCGACTTGATGAATCGCTTTGCTGAAGAGCTTAAAGAGCTGGGTATGATGGACCGCGAGCCCAAACTTGAGGGCAAGAGCGTAATCATGATCCTCAACCCGCAACCATCGCGCGGTAAGGTCTAAGCACTTCTAAATCCAGACTGATGCGACACTTTTGTGGCGCCACTCACTTGCGTCCACATGCAAACCATTAAGTTGCGTTACGGATTTTAATAACATGATAGCGGGCTAAAGCCCCCGGCACTCAGGGTGTTATCATGGATGACTCGCTCTTTTTATAAGGGCGATCAGTCGTCGTGTCTACTTTGTAGATAAGACGTACGAGCAGCAATTCGCATAGTGGAAATTCAAATATGCCAAAGATGAAAACCAACAAAGCTGCCGCTCGCCGCTTCAAAATCACCGGTACCGGTAAGATTTTGCGCAGGCAGTCAGGCAAGCGCCACTTAAACGAATGGATGAAGGCCAGCAAGAAGCGCTCTTTGAGAGGGTTTGCAGCAGTGCACCCCGACGTTGAGCAACACGTGCTGGAGATGTTCCCTTACCGGAAATACCTCCGCTAATTTAAGTAAGCCAGGTCTAAGGGAAATACTCCTCTCCGCCGACCGGCAAGTACAAACAATTCAAACAAATTGAAGAAGGAGCTTAGATGCCCAGAGTTAAGAGAGGCAATGTCCTCCAGAAACGCCACAAAAAAATCCTAAAGTTCGCTAAGGGTTTTCGTGGATCAAAATCCAGACTTTTTATAGCAGCCAACCAGGCCCTCATGCAGGCATGGAAGAATGCTTACCGTGACCGTAAAAAACGTAAACGTGACTTCCGTAGTCTCTGGATCGCCCGTATCAACGCTGCTGCCCGGACCCATGGTCTTAGCTACAGCCGCATGATCGATGGTCTGACAAAATGCAACATCATGGTCAACCGCAAGATGCTTGCTGACCTGGCTGTTAGAGACAAAGAAGCTTTTGGTAAGTTGGCTGAAAAGGCCCTTGCCAAGGTCAAGTGAAGATAAACACAATCACTGCATCGAGCAATGCTTTGCTCAAGAAAATCAGGTCGCTCCAGGAGCGCCAGGCCCGGCAAAAAACCGGGCTTTTTCTTATCGAGGGCGAAAGGCTCGTACTGGAAGCCTTGAACCGCGATATAGAGCTAGAAGCAATCGTTGTGGTGGACAACTATCTAGATAAAGAAAGCGAGCTTTTAGAGCGCCTGGACACAGTCACGGCTGTCAGTCCAGCGCTCTTCAAGGAGCTAGTCACGACTTCCAGTCCTTGCAAGGTCGTGGCTATTGGGCGCTGGCAATTATCAGATCTCAATGCCACCCTAAAAGACGGTGCCACCACTGTGCTCTGGGGCGAAAACATTCAAGACCCGGGCAATTTAGGCACAATGATCCGCTCGGCTCTGGCTTTTGGTGTAGATGCGCTGGTGCTGACGTCCTCGGTGGACCCATTTAATCCCAAAGTTGTACGCAGCGCTATGGGTGGACTGTTTGACCTGCCTATTTGCCTCTGTCCGCTAAACCGAGCGGCCGAACTGCTCAAACAGTACGAGTTTGAAATAGTAGCCTTTAGCCCTGAAGCAAAAGAATCAGTAGATCAATTTAGCTTTGCCAAAAAGACTGCACTGCTAGTTGGTAACGAGGGTGCCGGGTTAACTAATGAAGCCGAAGGACTGAGCGACAGAGTCCTTGTAATCCCTCAAAAACCCGACGTAGAATCACTCAACGTGGGAGTTGCTGCCTCTCTTGCCCTATATGAAAGAATGAAGCAGACAACTCGTTTAAAGAGCTAAACTATAAGCATCAAATTGACTGGTGACAGGTTTGCAATCAGGCGAAACAAAAGAAGAAAAAAAAGAGCTTGCCCTTGCTCACTCCGAAGAAGAGGAACTGGGTTTGACTCATCTATCCCATGACGAAGATCTCACAGATCCTGTCAGTGTCGATGATGAAGAAGAAAGCCTGGCGGCAATGAGTGTAGTCGAGCATCTCGACGAGCTTAGATGGCGGATCATGCGCAGTGTCGGTTATGTGGCTATAGCCTTTGTCAGTGCACTGTTTTTTACCAAAAACATTCTCAAATTTCTGGAAGCACCAGCTGGTGATATTTCCTTTCAAGCGCTCTCAATAGAAGAACCACTATTGGTTTTTTTCAAAGTAGCTTTTTATGTGGGACTGATATCGGCCTCTCCTTTTATCCTCTTTGAGGCTGCTCGCTTTGTGGCACCAGGTCTGACCCGCAAAGAAAAACGCATACTGGCACCAATTATTGTGGGCAGTCCGCTTTTGTTTGTCTGTGGTGCTGCTTTTGCTTATTTTTGCCTGTTGCCACCGATGCTGCATTTCTTTGGCTCATTTGGACAGGGCGTGAGCCCTATACACCAGCGTCTTGATTTTTATATATCGCTGGTCAGTTCGATTTTGCTTTATATGGGTCTTTGCTTTCAGCTGCCGATTATCATTTTTGCTCTGGCCATGGCCGGTATCGTCAATAGTAATCAGTTGATCAAAGTATGGCGCTACGCAGTCTTTGGCGCCTCGGTAGTGGCCGCCATCATAACGCCAGATCCCACCGCCATGTCCATGCTTATAGTGATGGGTGCTCTTTGTGGACTCTATGCTCTTTCGATTGTTTTACTCAAATGTTTTGGCAAATAACTAAGTAATGGATTTCAATCAAATCTCAAAGTATGTGGTGGGCATTTTGCTCCTGCCTCTTACTTTGAGGACAGCCAGAGCACTTTGGCAAAACCGTCAAAAGGCTTTTGACGAGGATCTTACCAAAGCAGATCGTGACTTACTCAAGCAAACAGCTGTATTTGTCATGCTACCGCTGGTAGTGCTCTTCCACGAATGCGGACATGCTCTTGCTTGCTATTACTTTCATCTACCTATTACAGCTGTGCACTGGACTCTTTTTTGGGGAGAAGTGCAATATCTGGGTGGCACGAGAGAAGCAATCGAGTGGACAGCGGCAGCCGGTAATCTTTTTCAGCTATTGGCTGTAATCCTGGCCCTCTTAATCGCCATCATCTCCCGCTCACCAGCAGCAGTGGCACTGGCCACTTACACTTATCTATGGTCAGCTTTTAGTTGTTTGATTTTTTATCCAATAGTCTCGCTGGTGGCCTGGCGTTATGACTTTGCCATCCTTTACGGCAATCCTGATGCCCGCGTTGTCTGGGCTATCGCCTGTATACACCTGGTCCTGGCCTGGCTCTTTATTTTTACCTTTTTAAGTACACGCACAAGACTGTGGTTTGTCAAAAAAACCAGACCTGTTTGGGCACGTGAATTTGCCAAAACCAGGGCCATGGCCGAAAGTGAAAAAACATCAGTGGCCTATCTGGCACTGGCCTGGCAATACTACCTGGTGGGGCTAGATACACTGGCCGAAAAAACATTGCAGTTGGTGCAACAAATCGAGCCGGGCAATCTCGATGTCTGGCTTTTGCGCGGTTACATCATGCAGAGTCAATCCAAGTTTGAGACTGCCGACTTTTGCTTTGAAAACATAGTCAAAGCCGATCCTGACCGCACACTCAAAGCCCGGGCATATATGGCCAAAGGTCACTGTCTTTACGAAAAAATATTGCAGGCCAAGAAAAAAGACATGACCTCAGTATTAAACTCCTATAAGCAAGCCGTGGAGAGTGCAAGCGAGCTTGCGGACCCGCACTATTACCTGGCTATCGCCCTCAAAGAAGGAGGGCAATTGGCGGCCAGCGAAGCCGAATTGCAGATATGCAATAACTCACAAAAAAACAGCCTGACCTGGCTTGATCCGGTACTGGCCAATCTTGCCCGCAACGAGCTAATAAACTTGCGCAGTACTTTTAAAGAGAAGAAGTAAATTTCTCTCAGGCTTGTCATGAGAACATTTTTTATAATAGCCTGACTAATTGTTCAGGTATCAAATTGAATCCCCTATCAGCATTTAGCCAAATCACACCAGACTTTTTACCATGGTGCCTTAGCGCCGCCACTATCGCCTTGGCACTGGATACGGTGCTACGTCTTGTTAGCGCCAAAGAGCGCTTGCTCAGTGATGCAATTGAAGACGAAGACCGGGCACTGGCTTGGAAATGTGTCCTCTTTATCCTTTTGCCATTTTTGACCTGGATCGATATGCGCGCCACAGAAGTGGTGGCGTCATACTTTGGTGCCTATCTCGATAAACCAGTCTATGGACTGGTCTGGTATGAAGGTCAGCTTAAAGGTCTTAGTGCCGTATCTGACATCAACAGCTTACTTATTATTGTCTTTGCCGGGGTGCTTGCCCAGCTAGCTCTAGCTATGTGTCTTGTGCCAACCTTGCTATTTAGACCCCACCCTTTTGTGGCCACTTTGATTGGTTATGGCATCACCTTCACTTTTGCCCTCAATCTCATCTTTGAGCCATTGCTGGCATTTACTGGTATGGGCACCAGCCTTGGTAGTCCGCGACTAGACTTGACCACAAGATTGGCCTTCCAGGATGGCTATATTTTGCCCCTGGTAGTGCAAATCTCTGCCGCACTGCTCTTTGTCGCCATCATCAAAAGCTCACTGGTCAAAACTTGCTTTGCCGCATTGACCAGACCCAAAGTCACTCGTCAGTTGACACTCTGTATCAAAGACTGGAAGCAAAAAGAGAACCAGAATCCTCAAACCTGCCTCAAGCTCGGCTTGCTCTACATCAAAGCCGGTCTTTTAGGTAAGGCTCGCACAATGCTCAAAGTACTTGATAAAGCCAATAATCAATCAGATGAGAGCACGATGCTGAGAGCGCTCTACAAATTTCACCGGCGCAAATACAAAGAGTCGCGTCTGGCCTTCGAAAAATTGGCTGAATCAAAAGCCAATGACTACGATCTTAAATCTCAGTTTTTTGCCGCTGCCAGCTGTGCCGCCTTTGCCGAGCATAACGTAACAGCCGCTCTCAATCTGGCCGACCAGGCCCTGGAGTTTGAAAACTCCTGTCTGGTAGCCAGAATGGTCAAAGTCGACGCCTATCTTGCCCAGGGCAAAAAAGAACAAGCTGCGCAAGAAATCATGCAGGCAATGCGCCTTGGTCTCAACTTTGATCTCAAAGACAAAATTCCTCTTGATATAGATCTAGCCTACAAACGGCTCACAGACTCAGTCCTGACTGTAAGCCCGGCAAAAGAGGAGAGCGAAGCAGAAGCCCTGAGCCGCAGCTAGATGAGCAAATCCACATAAATATCTTTGCGGCTAATACGCAAAACCTCTTTTCAACCGGGCGGATTTACATATAATCAATGAATGGTAAAAGTGCCGACTTGTAATTTTCAGTGGTCAGCTTAAAAGGTATCTCATTGGTTCCCCGTTTAACCCTCAAACCAATACAATCCAAGCAATACGGTGACGACAGAGAGTGGCCATCAAGGTATTAAAGACACCGAAGCTATCAATCAGAGCAAGAATGTTTTTGCTCTGTCTCGGTGTCGCTATGCCTCTTCTGGCTATTGGCAGCTTTTCACTTTTTAAAGAATATCGCACACTCAAACTAGAAGCCCAGCGGGCCACAACACTGCAGGCTGCTACCGGTGTGCGCACGCTAGGCAACTGGATCAGTGGTCAATTGACCTCAATTGACCAGGTGGCTAACTTACTTGAGCGTCAAAATCTCTCAACCTCTAACGAAGAAATCCAAAAAACCCTATCCACAGCGATAGTCTCTCAGCCTGCCTGGCAAAAACTGATTCTTGTAGATAGCGCTGGTAAGCGCCAGTTTGCCGCAGTGCAGTCTGGTAAAAGTGCCGATAACAAGATAGTGACCAGTGACCTGGCCATCAAACAACTCTTAGAGCGCACCCGCGCTAGCAAAAAGCCAGTTATGGCCAATGCCACATTAATAGAGGGCAAAAAATGCTATCTGGTGGCAGCCGCTCCTCTAAC
>Ga0075163_10004258_pt1 | contig 19200 bp, 40 predicted proteins | sample JI1023141ADNA_FD_71478 | JGI IMG/M metagenome (GOLD analysis project Ga0075163, IMG submission 71478) | Wastewater effluent complex algal communities from Wisconsin, to seasonally profile nutrient transformation and Carbon sequestration -... | ecosystem: Engineered > WWTP > Effluent > Algae...
TCACGCTTGGCGGATGCGATTGCGGATTGAACGTCGGCGTCGGCTTGCCGCCGTACCCGCTCGGTTTGCGCGGCCCACTCGGGGGCGGTCAACTCGCGTCCGGAATCCGGATCAATCGCCTTTGGTTCGCAGGCTGTTAGGGAACAGAGGATAGCGAGCAACGCGACGGGGAGTATATATCGCATGCCCAATCATACCACAGGTTGCGGGGTGCGGATAATGCCGCGTTCTGCACTGGGGGTTTTACTAGATAATCCGATTCTAGTGTGATACAACTTGATATGTTCGGATATGAAGCCGATACTATGGGGGTACAAGTCACGCATCCGCACACAGGAAGGAACGACAGGCATGGAATCTTTGATCGCTCAAATGCCGGATGATGTTCACGAAGCGTTCGACCCCATGACACACACGTCGCCCGCCGAGCTTGTTTGGCTCTGCATGCACCTGCTGGATTTGTCCGACGAGGGCGAGAACGAGATTGACAAAAAGGCCGTCAAGAAGTTTCGCGACGCGTGCATCGGTGTCAACAAGGGCTCAATCCCGTACATCGGCTAATCCCCTCCACCCGCCCCCACGCGAAAGCCGCCGGGGTGGTTTATGAAACGATTCAACCCCGATTGTCTCGACCGTTCCCCCGTGGCCCTCGCGTGTGCGGTGGCCGGTATTCTCGCGGGCTGCTGGCTCGCGATGTTCCTCTGACCCGAAGGAGTGTGTGACCGTGAATGAGACTGAACTGATGCGTATTGCGAAAGACGCTATCGCGGTGGCAACCGACGCCCTCGCCCAGCGTGATGAGGCCCGCCGGTTGTTGGCCGAGAAGACCAAGCAACACGAAGGCGTGACGGCGTGGTGGCAGACCGAGATTCGCGAACGCCGCGCCCTTGAGGCCAAGCTCGCGGAGGTGACCAAGTGACCACCGGCAGAACAACCCTGATCGGCCATGAGGTGACCGTCTACGGCTTCACGATCACGCTGGACATTGACGTGGAGTGGACCCGCGACCCCGGCGTCTGGAGGCGTGCCGACGGATCGGGCGAGCCTCCGTCATTCGACATTGACGGGTTCGAGATTGACGAGGATCAGGCCCTTGTGGAACTGCTCCTCGCGTGGGCGGACTGTGACCCGACGGAGCGGCCCGTAGACATGGCCCTCGCGAGCGAAGCCGAGATGAAACACCAGATCGCGCAAGCGGTCGCGAACCGGGTAGACATGATGGACTCCGATCGTTTCGAGGACGACGGCGACATGCACGCGGACGACCGCGAACAGGAGGACGACGATGGGAACTAAGCGACCGACGACGGACGAGGCGGACCGCCACCTGCTGGCGGATATTGCGGGGGCGAAGCCAAACGACGGCGGGCCCGCGTTCCCAACCGCGACGTTTCAGCGTGTCGGGGAACTTGAGGAAGGCGTTTCCACCGGCGGCATGACCCTCCGCGACTACTTCGCGGCAAAGGCAATGTCAAAGGTAGACTTTGATGAGGTGTTCAGCAAACACTGGACTTCCAAACAGCAGGCCGAGTTTGATGGAGACAACATCAAGCGTTCTTGCAACAGGGCCTACGCCATCGCCGACGCGATGCTCGCCGCCCGCAACGGAGGAGCGTCATGAATCACACGTCCGGACCGTGGATCTTGGATGCATCGAAGGGCGACAGCAACTCCTACCGAATCGACGTTGGAGGCATGTGCGTAAAGGTATATGGACGCTATCGGTACTTGCCCAACGGCAAAACCGTAGTGGTCAAACGCACGCTTGCGAACGCATGCCTCATCGCAGCAGCGCCTGATCTTTTAGACGCATGCCGCAAACTGGCAACGGCGTATGACGAAGCCCGTTCCCCAAATCACGGAGATGCACTGCTCAGGCTGGCACGATCAGCCATTGCGAACGCCGAAGGCAACCCCACGGCCTAGCCGCTCGGAGCGGCACACACGCCCCCGCACTGCCTACCAGTCGTGCGGGGGTTTCCTGACCCGCGAGCCCGCCGCGTTGTGCGCGGGCGACAGGCGCACGGACGCGCCGCTTACTGGATACCCCATGCAACTGCAACCCGGAAAGTTGTACGCTTGTTCTGAGTCCGACTACCGCGCGTTCCCCGCGGCGAACTATTCCACGCTGAAGGCGGGCCGCGAGTCGGCGCTCGCGATGAAGTGGGCGATTGACACGCCGCGAGAGTCTACCGAGGCGATGGACTTGGGCCGCGCCGTGGAGGAAATGGCTTTCGGTTCGCCCGATTCTGTTGTTGCCGCGCCCGACGTGGATCGGCGGACGAAGGCGGGCAAGGAAGAATGGGCCGCGTTCCACGCTGCAAACGCTGGGAAGATCGTACTAACCGCCGATGCCTATGCCGACGCGTTCACGATGCACGCCCGCCTATCCGCCAACCCCGACGCAGTAGCCCTGACACGCGCCGCGAAGTTCCGGCAGGCCGTCGCGGTTTGGGTCGATGAGGCTACCGGCGTGACGTGTAAGGCCCGCATCGACGCGTTGACACCCGGCGTTTGTCTCACGGACTTGAAGACCACCCGCGCCGCGCTCGATGATCGCTCGCTCGGTGCCGAGGTTGCCCGCATGGGATACCACATCCAAGCAGCGTTCTACTCCGACGGATTCAAAGCCTGCACCGGGATTGATACGCCGTTCACGCTGGTGTGCGTCCAGAACCGCCCGCCGTTCGATTGCGTGGTCAAGCGGTTAGATGACGTGGCAATCGAAGCAGGCCGCAAGTGGTATCGGCACCTGCTCGGTGTGTGGAAAGCCGGGAAAGAAACTGGCATTTGGCCCGGCTTTCCCGCAGGAATCGGTACACTCGAAATCCCCAAGTGGGAAGTCCAGGCCGCGGACCGCGCTGAGTGGCGTGATGCTCCCGCGACCGAAGACGATCACTCGTTTTGAAAGGTGACACATGACGCAGCTCCCGATCCCCGACGCATCCGCGGTTGACGCCGCACTGTCCGCTCCCGCGGCACCAGCGCCGAAGCCGAAGGGTGACTTAGACAAGCTCCTCGATAAGCCGCTCGCCCCGATCAAGTTCGCCGCCGATGGTGCGTTCGCGGTTGAGGACATGAGCCAGTGCTACCGGCTGGCCCGGCACTACATCGCCGCGGGCATGGTGCCGCGTGGTCTGGAAGGCCGCGGGCCTGATGAGACGTTGGGCCGCGTGGCCGTCGCTATCGAGTTCGGCCAACAGTTCAAGTGGAGCCCGGCCCAATCGCTCCAGTCGATCATGGTCGTGAACGGTCGTCCGTGCGTTTGGGGTGACGGACCGATGGCCCTGGTGCTGCGGTCCGGCAAGTTGATGGACTACACAGCTACCATCGAAGGCACCGGAGATGATCGTGTCGCGGTGTTCAAGGCGGTTCGGTGCGTTACGGACGCCCGATGGACGCATACCGGCGAAAAGGTGAGCGGACCGATCACCCGTGAGGTTCGTTTCGGCGTTGCCGACGCCAAGCGTGCTGGCCTGTGGGGGAAGACTGGCCCGTGGACGAACTACCCCGAGCGGATGATGCTCTACCGCGCCCGCGCGTTCTGCCTGCGTGACCTGTTCGCCGACGTGCTGGCGGGCATCGGGATCGCCGAGGAGATGGACGAGTACGCGGTGAACCACCAAGCCGAGAAGACCGCCGACCTTGCCGCGAAGGTGGCGGCGGTGACGCTGACCCAAGCCTGACACTCTCACTCTCCCGCCCCGGTCGAAAGGCCGCGGCGGGGTTTATGAAAGCCACTTCCCTGCTACCCCCCAAAACCGTACCCCCGGCACCCGTCGCGCCAACCACGGAACCTGCCCCCATTCGCACTACGATCGCCCAGGAGGCGTCCGAGCCCCGCAAGCCGTCCAACACCGTCACCAAGCGGAACATCGCCGCACGCGTCGCGGCGTCGGGTTTGGTGCCAGCGTACAAGGCCGATGACGTAATCACGGAAGTCTGTGCCGCAATCGTCGAGGCCCTGCGGTCCGGCAAACGGGTAGAGCTGCGCGGGTTCGGGACGTTCAAGCCGCGGGAGGTTCTGGCCCGCGGCGGGTTCATCACGAAGAACAGCCGGATCATGCCGAGTCGGCGGATCAAGACCGCGACGTTTCACTATTCCAACTCGAATCGTGAAGTTTCCCCGGTGGAATAAAGAAACCCTAGCACGTTGATGGTGCGTATACTTACGTGCGTTCCCGTTAGGCCGTTCAATGTCTCCATGCAACCACAACAACCCGCCCCTCCCTGTGCCGGATCGGCCTGATTCGGGGACGCACACAGGGCAGGGCGGGTTGTTCTGTTTGGGGGCAGCTCGTGTCTGAAAGACTTCCATTCCTCAAGTTCTACCCCGGCGACTGGATGCAGGACGCCGCCCTACGGACTTGCAGCGTGGCCGCTCGCGGTCTTTGGATCGACGTGATCGCGGCCATGCACGCCAACACCAACCGCCGCGGCTACCTCGAACTCCCCACCGGGAAACCGATGCTCGCGTGTCACGTTGCACGCATCGTCGGCGCAACCGAGCCCGAGGCGGCGGTTTTGCTCGCCGAACTTGAGGATGCTGGCGTCTTCTCACGGACCAAAGAGGGGACAATCTACTCCCGCCGCATGGTACGTGACGACAGGCAGTTACAGGACGACGTGAAGAACGGGAAGCGTGGTGGTAACCCGAGGCTTAAGGGGGGGGTTAACCCCCCGGTTAACCCACCCGTTAACCCGGAAGCCAACCCCCCCCTTAAAGCTAGAAGTCAGAAGTCAGAAGTCAGAAGTCAGATACCAGATGCAGATGGTCTTCTGATTCCTCTCGGTTCCAGTACTAACACTTCCCCAGTTTTAACTACGCATGTTGCAACGGACGGTGGAAACCCACCGCCCGCTGCCGCCGCTACGCCCCCCAAAAAGCTCTCGTTGAAGTTTGAATGGGACCCAGAACACGGGTTCGTCAACGTTCCGATCCCGATTCGGATGGGATGGGAGCGAGCGTTCCCCGCGTGCAACATCGACGCCGAACTCGCGAAGGCTCACGCGTGGATGCAGGCCAACCCGACGAAGATCAAAAAGAACTGGGCGATGTTCCTCCAGCGATGGTTGGCGAAGGAACAAGACCGCGGCGGTACAGGATCGCCACCGGGAAACCGCGCACCTCGCGCCGTTGTTGAACCAGCCCAAGTCCCCAAGTCTCTTAGCCAGATCATCGCCGAACGTCAGGCCGCCGCAAAGCAGAACGGAGTCCACGCATGAGCACCGACAGCACCCTCGATGTACTTTGGTCGTACTTCCCCAAGTCCGAGTCGAACAACAAGCACATGAACGCGTTGTTCGCGAACATGTTCAAGAACCACCAGCCCGAGGTGGTGCTCGCGGTTCTCCACTCCCACCGGATAGAGAGCAAGTACGCCGAGCCGTGCCCGAAGACGATCAAGCGGATGCTTGACGAAGCCCGCCAGCAGTTGGCATCGAAGACCCACGCCGCGAAGACCCACGCCGCGAAGTCCGACGAAGACGACAGCGTGCGTGCGATGCGGGCTTGGGCTATCCAGCAGATCGGCGAGGAGTGCCGCCACTGGGACGCGCGCAAGGTCGTGAAGGAACGCATCCGCGCGGAGTGGTTCGCGATACCAGCCGAGCGCCGTCCGAAGCCCAACACCGAAATGAACTTCGGTCCGTGGCTCGGCATGATCGCCGCGGCGGGTGGCAACACCGAAGCGGGCCGCACGTTCCTCGAATCGCTTACGGGTTGTCGGGACATTACGAAATACGACGGGATGGACAACCGCGAGCTGTACGCGGCTTACCAGCGAACGTCCGACGCGATGATGCCGCGCGACGTGAAGCGAGACGTTGACGAGTTCAAGGAATGGCAGGACCGGATGCGCGGAGATAAGCACAAGATCCGCCGCGCGATTGCGGAGCACAAGCAAGCGACCAAGTTACTTCCGGGAAAGGACGACGGCCAATGACCCCGAACACAATGACCCTCGACGAGGTGCGTGACGAACTCTCGCGGCGGGATGGGTGGACACGCGAAGACCCAATAGAGAACACCGGCATTTACGTATGGTGCAAGCCGCACGCGAACTACGCGGTCAAAGAGTGGTGCAACTGCCACCCCCACCCCGCGACGCTCGACGGTGCCGCGGCGGCGCTGCGGAACGAAGGATGGGGGTACTTCATCAATCGCAGTTGGTTACACGGAAAGCTCAACGTGTATTGCGAGGCCGTGTTTATTCACGGTATGCCATGTCCGCTCGCGCGGGTGATGACCGAAGGCCCCGACGAACTGACCGCCCGCTACCGCCTTGCCCTTGCGTGCCGGATCGCGGAGGAGGGGAAATGAAAGAGCGACCGATTCCGTTCAGCGGCCCGATGGTGCGGGCGATCCTCGACGGGCGGAAGACGCAGACGCGGCGGGTGGTGAAGCCGCAACCGGTTTCCCACGAACAAGCCGAGCCCGGTGACGTTGTGTTTTACGGCGGCGTGCTGCACCGCGTGAGCGAATCTCGCGGGCGGAATAAGCGAGCGATGGGGCTCCTGAACGCTACCGATATTCCGTGTCCATTCGGCGTTCCTGGTGATCGGCTGTGGGTGCGGGAGACTTGGCGCATGACTTTGGGGGGCGAGTACGCGTACAAGGCGGACGATGAGTGGACACACACTACCTCGCCGTGGAAGCCGTCGATCCACATGCCGCGGCGGGCCTCGCGCATCACGCTGGAAGTGGTGAGCGTGCGGGTGGAGCGGTTGGCGGACATTAGCAACACCGACGCGAAGGCCGAGGGGTACGCATCCGCCGACGAGTTCCTCGGGGCACCGTGGGCCGTGTCCGTCGGGCCGAACCCGTGGGTGTGGGTGGTGGAGTTCAGGAGAACGGAGCCCAAGCCATGACCACCGCCGACGACGAACACCACCGCGCGACGATCCAAGTGCTCCGCAACGCGATCGTGCGAGCCGAGGCCACCATCCGCGGCATCACCGCGAAGACCGACACCGCCGACCCGCAACTGCTACGCGCGCTCGCGATTCTCGCCGACGCGCTGGCTTATACCCGAGAGGAAACACGATGACTCTTCCCCCGTCCCACCCGAACGCCCCGAACGAAACGTCAGCGCAAGCCGCCGCGCGCATAGCCAAGCACGCGAGGAGCCTGCGCGCGAAGGTGCTCGCGTTCCTAGTCAAACGCGGCAAGCGTGGAGCAACCGATCAGGAGGTACAAGAGGCTCTCGGGTTGGAGGCACAGACGCAGGTGCCCCGCCGCTGGGAGTTGGTGAAGTCCGGCATGGTGGGCGCAACGGACCGCCGCCGCCCGACGCGCTCCGGGCGCGGGGCAACGGTTTGGGTTGTGCGCGATTCTCGCGGCACGGCTTGACTACGCACACTTGCAAGCCAAACATATCACGACGGATCAATAGCGAAGGGCAACCATGCAATACGAAGAGTTCATAGCGTCCAAACACATCGTGACCGAACGGGCCGGGTACGAACCACCCCACCCGATCAACCCCGCGTTGTTCGATTGGCAACAGACCATCGTTCGGTGGGCTTGCCGCGTCGGACGTTCCGCGATCTTCGCCGATTGCGGACTCGGTAAGACGATCATGCAGCTCGAATGGTGCCGACAGGTTGTCGGAGACGGCGAGGCGCTGATCCTCACCCCGCTCGCGGTGGCAGAACAAACGCTCGCGGAAGCGTCGAAGTTCTCGATTGATTGCCCCGTGCGGATCGTGTCCGACGATTCCGAAGTCGGACCCGGCATCAACATTGCCAACTACGAACGCTTGCACAGGTTCACGCCGACGCGGTTCCGGTCCGTCGTGCTGGACGAATCGTCAATACTCAAGTCCTACATGGGGAAGACCAAGCAACAACTACTCCGGGCGTTCGCATCGACTCAGTACCGCCTCGCGTGTACCGCGACTCCGGCCCCGAACGATCATCTCGAACTTGGAAACCACTGCCAGTTCCTCGGGCACATGGACTCCTATGAGATGATCGCGCGGTGGTTTCAGAATGACCTGATGGAAGCGGGCAAGTACACGCTCAAGCCTCACGCCGCGGCGGACTTCTGGCGGTGGGTTTCAACGTGGGCAGTGTCGATCGGCAAGCCGAGTGACATTGGTGGTAGTGACGACGGGTACATTCTTCCCAAGCTCAACGTGGAGCGGGTCACGATCGCGTCGCCGCTCGATACTAACACGACCGACGGCCTGTTTGTGGACGGCGATCTTTCGGCAACATCGTTGCACAAAGAGAAGCGGCGGACGTGCGATCTTCGGGCCGAGCGTGCCGCGTCCATCGTGGCCGCTGCTACGGGGCCTGTGATCGTGTGGTGTGACACCGACTACGAAGCGCAAGCCCTGATGAAGCGAATCCCAGACGCGGTAGAAGTCCGCGGTTCGATGAAGGACGAAGAGAAGCGGGCCGGACTCGCGGCGTTCACCCACGGCAGGACTCGCGTGATCGTGACCAAGCCCGAGATAGCGGGTTTCGGGTTGAACTGGCAGCACTGTAGCGAGGTGGTGTTCGTCGGCCTGTCCTATTCATTCGAGCGGTTCTATCAGGCGGTGCGTCGTTCGTACCGCTTCGGACAAACGCGGCCTGTCAACGTGTACGTGACTGAAGCGGACACGGAAGCGGCTATCTCCGCGGTCGTGACGACGAAGGCGATCGCTCACGACTCGCTCAAGAACAACATGACGGAAGCAATGCGGGAGGCACAGATGGACGAGCTGTACGGAAAGCGTCGATTGGTGGAACTGTCCGAGCCCAAGCTCCACGACGGCGCGCGGTGGAAGTTGTACGAGGGTGATTGCGTTCAGGTGGCCCGGAAGATCCCCGACAACAGCGTCGGCCTCTCGGTCTACTCACCGCCTTTCGAGAACCTGTACGTCTACTCGGACTCGATGGCGGACATGGGCAACTCTTCGGACTCCGACGAGTTCTTTCAGCACTACGAATACCTGATCCGCGAGAAGCTGCGTATTACGATTCCGGGACGGCTTAGCGTGGTGCATTGCAAGGATCTTCCCGCGTACATGGGACGCGACGGCGCGGCGGGGTTGAAGGACTTCCCCGGCAAGATCATCTCCGCTCACGAACGTTGCGGGTGGCAGTACCACTCCCGCGTGACGATCTGGAAAGATCCCGTGATTGAGATGCAACGGACAAAGAACCACGGACTGTTGCACAAGTCCCTGTGTGACGATTCGTGCAACTCGCGGCAGGGCATGGCGGATTACCTGATCGTGTTCCGGAAGTGGGACGGCAAGGGCGACGGATTCCCCGAGCCTGTGAAGGGTGAGTCGGACCGCGTGCGGTTCAAGTCGGGCGAGTACATCGGCGATCAGCCTCCGGTGTGGCAGGACTCGGACCGGATGAACTCCATCAACGTGTGGCAGCGGTACGCATCGCCGGTGTGGTTCGACGTGCAACAGACGCGGGTGTTGAACTACCGGCACGCTCGGAGCGAGGACGACGTGAAGCACATCTGCCCGTTGCAGCTCGACGTTATCGAACGGTCGATTCACCTGTGGAGCAACGCGGGCGACTTGGTGTACTCGCCGTTTACGGGGATCGGGAGCGAGGGGTACTGTGCGGTGCGAATGGGGCGGCGGTTCATCGGGTCGGAACTCAAGCCCGAATACTGCGAGGTGGCCGCTAAGAACTTGGACCGTGCGGTACAGGAGTCGGACGAAGGCGCGGGCCTCTTCGCGCGGGAGGAAGCATGATGACGAACGCTATTACATTCCGAGACGCATTCCATACAGCGTTGTGGATCCTGTTCTATTTGGCTTGGTGGGCCGCGGGAACGTGGGTATTCCGGCAAGGGTTCACCGCGCAGAACATCACCCTTTACTTCCTGTTTATGTCGTGCTGGCTTGCGTGGGTGAACAACACGCGCACGAACCGGGTGCTAAAGGCGTTGGAGGATGAACGCGCGAAGGGGAAAGCATGAGAACGAACGAATACACAAGCGACCGCCGGTTAGTCCGGCAGACGACGTGCGACCGCTGCGAGCGGAAGGTCGGGCCGTACCTCCACTCCACGCCGCCAGCGGACGGCAAGCCAGGCCCGCGGGTGTGCCGCGAGTGTTACGATGAACTTGGGCACAATGGAAAGGAGGCGGTGCGATGAGTGACAATACCACCGAACGCAAGCAGCTGCCCTCCAAGCCCGACGGCTACACCAAGCGGATGGAGATGCACATGAGCTTCTTCGACAAGAAGCACGGGCGGTACGGCGCGGCGGTCTACACGATCCGCGACCCCGACGGCGCGATCGTGGAAGGGCTGACGTACGAGTACAACAGCCACCCCGTCGAAGGATATTCGGGGTTCTTCATCGACCGCAAGGGCGAGCCGTTCAAGACGTGGCCATCGCTGGTTGAGGCGTGGAACAGCGCGACCACGCGGCCCGCATAAATCCGATTGCTACCACTTGACACCGTTTGATATGCTGGGTAATCTCTCACCATGAACAGCGAAGCGACAAAGATCAGGGATGCAACCCTCAAGCGCCTCGGGGTTGACGCGGGGATATTGACCGCCGCCGGGTCCGCGGCGAACATCGACGCACGGCGCAAGGTGGTGGCGACGATGCGGGCGTGCCGGACGCGATCGGTGGAACAGCTCACGCTCGCCGAGGTGGCGGCGGCGACGGGGCTGCACTGGTCAACGGTGCGGAACTATGCCTCGGCTTGCACGGTGAAGCCGTGGCGGCTGTAGTCTCTCTCTCCTCCGCTCGGCGCGCCGCGGAAACGGTGCGCCGGGTTTCAACGAAAGGACAACGCATGGGTCTCAACGTATCGCGCGGGTGTTGGAACGGTTCCTATAGCAGTTTCAACAGATTCCGCGAGGCCGTAGCCGCGGCTGCCAACATCCCGCTTCCGATCATGGATGGATTCCATGATGATGCCGTGGAGTTTCTCCGCAGCAACGACGGGGTGTTGGCGCGTGCTTTGGTGAAGTGTGTTCCGCTCAAGTGGGACACGCTCGCTCCTGACCCTATTCACGCTCTGCTCAATCACTCGGACTGTGACGGCATCATCGAAGCCAGATACACGCTTCCGCTTGCTGTGCGGTTAGAGGATCTGGCGACGGCGATGAAAGGGACACGGGGCGCGAACGATCTTCGCGACCACGCCGACGATGCGTTTGCGTTTGCCGCCGGATGCCGCAAGGCCAACGCGGCGGGCGAGTGTCTGACGTTCTCGTAACAACCGCGGCCAAGCCGCAGAAAGAGGTTCTCATGGTTCCGATCGGCGATGTTGTGATGTTGGTTGCCGCGGTCTACGCGGCGGTCCGGTTCTTTGTCGGCAGCGGGCCGGGGTAATCGCTCTTCGCCCAGGTGGCGAACGAGTACACGCTGCCGTCGCGAAAGTGGCGGCAGCAGCTTGGGTGCGGCGGCGTGGACGGTGACACGCAGTCGGTTGTGATAGGCGTTCGACCAATCGCATGTAGTCGGTGCGAGGGTGCTGGTGCAAGGGTGATGTACCCGAGGGCAACAGGCGCTACGGGAAGGCGAAAGCCACAAGAAGACGCGAGCAATCGCGACCCGGCAAGGAGCAACCGATGACGACAGCCCGACAGAGCCGGTTCGACTCCGGCCCGCACCATTGGCACGGGGCACAGCCCCACCGCCCGCCGGTTAGCGCCGACGGAGCGGGATTCGACGCGGGCGACCGCGCGGCGTCCCGGTTGCGGGACTTTGGCGGTGTGTGTGGCGGCACCTGTTCCGCCCCTTTTTAGACCGCCGTTGCTGGCTTGCGGCGTAGTGCCGCGGGCCGGAGTAGGAGAACAACGCATGAAGACCATCGAGCGGCTGAAACAACTTCTCGCGAAGGCGACGCGCGGCCCGTGGGCTACCGGTTGGAACGACGGAGACGACGACGGAACGGCTCGCGAAATGGTGGTCGGCCCACAGGTGAAGAACACCGACGGAAGCGGAGTGGTTGGCGATCAACCATTCGAGTTTGTGTATGTGTGGGGCTTCTCGTGTTTCGTCGAGAAAGGAAGTCCGCAGCAGGCTCAGGCGCAAGTCAACGCCACGCTGATGGCTGAATCCCGCAACGCCCTCCCCGCGCTCCTCGCGGTGGTCGAGGCGGCGGAAGAGTTGTCCGACAACGACGACACACCGGAACCGAACTGTTCGTGCCACCTGTGCCCGCCATGTAACGATTGCGTGACGTACGCGGGAAAGCGTGAAATCATGGCGACCATGAAAGCCGCCCTCCGCGCGCTGGAAGGGGGGGAGTGATGGGCATCAAGCGATACGACATTACGGCGATCATGAGCGACGATCATCCGTGTTTGCGGATTGCGCCAACTGACGACGGAGGATGGACTATCCACTCCGACCACGCCGCGGAACTCGCGGAGTGGAAGCAACGCGCCATAAGCGCAGAGGCATCGCTTGCCGCAAGAATCCAGAACAACAAAGGTAGCGAACTGGTTTTGGAGACAGCACGCGATGCGTGGCGCACCAGAGCCGAACGCGCGGAGGCGTACGTCGCGGGCCAGGACGTGCGGAGCGACTTCCGGAACGCGGGGGAGATGCGGGCGGCGTTGGACGACTTGCGCGACACAATGAACATACTTGCCGCCGAGACACGCGCGTCTCGCCCGGTGATCGAGCGGCTTGAGCGGCACAACACCCTCCTCCGCGCGGAGTGCGAGGCGTGCCGATCACTCGACAAGGTGAGGGAGGACACATTCCCCGGACAGCCGCAGCGTTATGCGGCGTTAAGCGTGGTGCTTCAAGCCCGCGCCGCCACCGACGCGGCGGGGATTCTGAAGGGAGCGGGAACGTGAAGTACCAATTTCACTGGCCGAGTGTGGGGTTGGAACTGGGCACCAAGCCGTCCGACTACATCTCCGAAGCCATACGAGCCAAAGGCATCCGCGAAGTCGCGCGCCTCACGGGCCTGTCCCCAACGTGCGTAAGCATGTGGGCATCCGGCAAGTTCAAACTTCCGTGGGACTCGGCAATGGCGATCATGCGTGCGGTGGACATGGAGGAGTCGATGTGGTCCGCGACGATCTACGACCGCATGACGGCGGCGGAGAAGCTTGGATGGACATTCCACCCAGAGGACGCGACGACCAAAGAGGAGCGTGAGCAATGATCAGTTGCGAGAAAGACGGGCCGTACATTGGGTTCTCTCACTGTCCGGTGTGTTCGGCGAAGTACGCAACCGAGATGGGCAAAACTATTCGCGCGCTCGAAACCGCGCTCGCGGCGATGACCGCGGAACGGGACGCGCGGGACGTGGCGATTGGGGTGCTGGCGGGCGAGTGTTTCGAGTGGAGACTCGCCCACGTTTGTAGCCCGGTGTCTCTCATCGACGCACCGATCATCAGAGCACGCAAGCGAACGATGGAAAACCCCCTCGCCCGCGCCGCGGTGGAGGGGGAGAGATGAAACGCTCTAACCGCCCGTTCGCGGTGTTGTGCGCGGCCCTCGCGCTGCTGGCCGTAGCGATGTACCTCCGCGCGTGCGAGCGCGCGCAGAGGGTGGAGGTTGTGAAATGACCCACGACGAAACGCGGGACGAGCTGGCGCGGATGGATGGGTGGAACAAGCCGGGTGTGCTGTATGGGTTCGTTGAACTGGGCGGCATCATGCCCAATGACGCCATGCTGTTCGCCCGCGACTCCATTCGCAACTTGTGGTCCAAGACGAAGTGGTGGAGACTGACCACCGACGATTCGTTTGAAACATCAGACAACCACCCCCACCCGCCCACGCTCGACGGCGCGAACGCTGCGTTTCCGGAGGGGTGGACGTGGGGTAGAGGCATGAATCCGCCCGATCGCGCCGCGTCGTGGCACAGATGGGTAGCATGGAGATTTGACCCATACACGGAAGTCCAGTCGCCCGACCACGGGCGCGGGCACGAGATGGACGACCTGTACGCGCTCGCGCTGGCGTGTCGCCGCGCGATGGAGGAACGGAAATGAACGATCGAGACGACAGCGGTTTTTGGGTTGCACTCTTCATGATTGCGGTCGTTGGCCTGATCTGCTGGATGATCGGCGACAACAGCGGACACAAGCGCGGAGTCCAAGACCACGCCGCAGGCCGCTACGTTGTGGTGGCGATGCCGGACGGGACGACGCAGGTTTGCGAGGTGAAGGAGTCCACCGATGGCAAGTAAGAAGCCCAAGAACGCGAGGAAGACCGCGGCAACGATCCCCGCGTGGACGTGCCCGAAGTGCGGAGCAACGCACCCGATCACCGTGACCGTGTGTTGTGCGCCGCAGCGGCCGACCGGGATCAGGCTTCGTCCCCCGTTTCAGCCGTTCCAGCCGGGCATAATCCCACTCACGCCAAACCGACCGCTTGAGGAATGGCCTCCCGGTGCGCCTCAACGTTGGACGTGGCCACCCAACATCACTTGCACCGTGCATCCGTCGGCAGGACCGGACTACCAGAACTCAGGATTCCGTGAGGTGAACACATGAGCAAGAAGAAGCCCAAGCCCGCGACGGCGGGGGAGAAGATCGAGATGAGGCGGTGTGGCCTCACGCTTGACGAACTGCGGAGATGCGGCAACAGCATCGACGCCGCGAATGTAGACCGCGCCATAGCCCGCGCGGTGCGGAAGGAGCGGGAGAGCATGCAGGATCAATACGACTACGCGCTGTCCACGGAACGCGCAAGGTGTTTCAACATCGTGAACAGGCCCGATGTTCCATTCGACGTTCGCCGTGCTATCAAGTCCGGAGACACATGGTCTGTGTACAGCGGCAATGACAAAGAGTGGTTGCGTGGAGTGCGCCGATGAACCTCCCCGAAACGTACGCCGCGGTCTGCGCGAAGAGGCCGGAGCTGGCGGTGTTCGACAAGCATCGAAACGTGCTGACTTGGGCCGATGGTCAACCCGCGTTCCGCGTGGGATTCGTGGTGAGGGACTCCGCAGGAAACGTGAGCGAGGCCGACTGCCTTCGGTTTATTGACGACGAAACCGCCGCCGCCCTGATCCTCGCGCGGTGGGTGGAGGCGCTGCCGGTCAACTACTGGATTGGACACCTTCACAGCAAGGACCACATGCCTATAAGGTGGCAAGTGTGTGGGATAACGGCTCAAGAGATTATCGAAAGCCCCAATGCACCCACCCCGCTCGAAGCCCTCGCCGCGTACTACTTGGGAGATACGACATGAAGACGGCTTATTCCTTCCTCGGGCGCACCATCCGCGACTCGCACGGCCTGGACCTGTGGACGCCGGACAGCGACTATTGGATGATTGACGATGGGCATATCTCAGCCCTTCGCTACGGAGAGCCTCGCGGAAACTGGGGCCTCGTCAACACCGACGATGTATGGGTACAGGATCTTTCGTCGTGGGGGTTTGAACTTGCCAAATGTCCCCGCACCGTCATGCTCAACATAGAGAGGATGGACTGTTGGGCATGGTGCGTTCCCGCACTAACCGCAATCTGCGATCAACTCCGCGCCCTCCGCGACGACGTAACAATCTGCCTCTACGCCCACAACGACGAAGGCCACGCGACCGGCATCGTCGATTCCATCTGCAAGCCCGCGAACAACCTCGGCATCAACCCCGACGCGCCGTTTGACCCGTCGTGGATTCCGGTATTGCACCCCGCGAACCACGGCACCGCGAACACGCTCGCGGCAATGCGCGTGCTGGCCGAACGCGGATTTGGTACACTGCTCCTGTGGGAAGTGTGCGACTTCAACCGATACAAGTTCCGCGTTGGTGACCACGCCGAACTGAAACGATCTTGGACCACTTCGCGTTTCATTTGAAAGGACCGCCGATGGCCGCGACGAACAAGAACCGCAAGCGTCCTCGCAACACGAAGCCGCAATACTACGATGGCTACGCGTTGTGTATTCCGTGGAGTAACGACTTCGACGACGAAAAAAACGGGTGGGGACATGCACACCCCGATCTTTCCGTTCGGATTGACTACCCCGAAGACACTATGCCTGATTCCGACCGACCTGTTTCCGTCTGTGACCACATCACCGGACTTGAATACGCATAAGGAGATTCCAGATGCTGATTGCTCTCGCGATGATCGTCCCGATGACCTACGGACCGCTCCCCGATCCTGACCCGGAGCCGTGCCGCATGTGCGTCTGTAACGACACCTACGACGTGTGCATCGCGGATTGGATCGAGGACTTCCAAGCCGGGTTGCTCGACGGCGACGAGGCGCTCGCGCGGTATCAGGCGTGTACCGAATGGCTGGTCGAGTGCCAGCGCATGGCCGAGTTTCTGGACGGCATCGAGGACACGTTCCCGTTGCTGCCGAGTGTGATCTTCCCGCCGCCGTGGCCCGAGCTGGATTGAGCGATGACGTACCACAACGCGATATGCTGGGCGGTGTTCGTTGTGGTTGCCGGTATCGGGCTGGCGTGGTTGTACTACGCGACGGATGAGGAGTACGAGTGATGGGCTTCCACGTGAAGGTAGTGCGGTTCGTCCGTCTTCCGTTCGACTTCTTGGCCGGGTCCGATCCGCACCAGTACAAGGTGTTTGCTACGGCGTGCGACGAACACGGGGAAGAAAAGCGGATGAGCTACACCATCAGCACCGAGTTCTATGACGACATTATCGCATCGGGCCGCGATCCGCATTACGTACTGGCGGAAATCATCCAGCGAGAGTGCATCGAAACGAGGTGAAGCGTGGTCGTGATCCTTCTAACCGGCCTGTTGCTGATCCTGTGGGGCGGGTACTTCGTAGTTGAGTACGGGTGTATGTTCATAGAGGACCGCAATGCCTAAGCACAAAACGCGCGATACGTCTAGCTGCAAACTGTGCGGACACGATGTAGCGAATCACGGCGACGAAGGATGCTGTATGCGTCTTTGTTCGTGCACGCGCACCCAGCTACCGAAAGATCACCCGACGTACGCAGAACAAGCGGCTCGGATTAGGACGCTGGAAATAGCAACACAAACATTGATCCACGAACGTAACGACTTGGCGGCGCAGTTTGACGACGTGCTCAGGTGCATTGGCATGGACGCGCTCGGAATAGACGCGGCGAAATGGGCGCGTCGATCTGCGTGTGGTAGTGATCGCATCCGCCAATCGGTGTTGATCTGCAAGACCATCAAAGAAGTGATGAAGCGTGTTTCGTGTGGCGTGTCTACATCTGGAAAACTTCCTTCTCTTGAAGACCTGCACGCCATGAAGATCAACATTACCGGTGGTCAGGATGCCGCCGATTACGTCAACCAACAGCGGGCGAAAGACAGGTATCATCCAAGTGCCTAAGAAGACCAAACCAGTTACGAGCGGAGAGAATATCCTGATGAAGTGGGCGTTCCCCATTGATCTTGTGCGCTTTCGTGAGCGTGGTGTTAGGTTACAGGTTGGATCTGCGCTCGCCCGCCGCATTGATCGAGCCATCGCGCGTGCCGTAAAGAAAGAGCGTGATAGGTGTGCGTACGTGGTATTCGTAGCTAAGTGCAACCGCGAAAACCTTGAGTGGGTACGCGATTGGATCGAGTGCCCAAAATGCACAGAGAACGTGTTGCGTTGAGGAGTTTCTAGCGTGGTGCATTCCGTTATCGTCAACCACGAAGGCAAGCGGTACGAAGTGACGCTCCTTGTGAACGACCTTCGCCTGCTCGCCGAGTACAAGCCCGTCCGCGATGCGATGGTCCGCAAGATCACCAGCAAAGATAAACGGGTCTGTGCGTGTAACCGCGCGGTGGTCATTCTCGAAAGCAAGCCGCTTGATACTTGATCTTCCCTACCCGCCCAGCCTCAACCACTACTGGCGATCTTGCCGCGGGCGCACGTTCATTTCAGCCGAGGGGATTTCCTACCGCGCGCGGGTTGCCGCCGCGGTCGGTTTGGTCGATCAGTTCGCGGGCCGCGTCTCGGTGTCGATCCTCGCGACGATGCCGGACCGCAGAGCCCGTGACCTAGACAACTTGCTCAAAGCGTTGCTGGACGCACTGACGAAAGCAGGCGTTTGGCTGGACGACTCACAGATAGACCACCTCGCGATTACGCGCGGCCCGGTCGCAAAGCCCGGCGGCGTCCGGGTGGAAATCCTACCATGTTCGCAACCTTCTACTCCTGTCACGGCATCGCGTTCCCGATCATCGAAACGCACGCGCTCGGCCCGCTCGGCGTCGGCCTGCGGTTCGATACCTCCGGGCACCTGATCGCGATCCTCTGCGGGATCGGTCGGACCCAAGCCCTACTCGGTTCGCTGTCCGCCGCGCGCCGCGGTCGAAAGACCCGCGCGAAGTGGGATCCCGCAAAGTACGAAGTCGAAGGGGAAATGTCGATCGAGCCGCCGCCGCCCGCACGTTGGCCGTGCCCGCTGGGGTCCGCCGCTTCTCGGTACGCGGGCCAGGTATCGCCGTCGAAGGCGGTCGTGAGGCGCGCCAAGTCGAAGGCGGTCGGTGTCGCGAGCGTGTCGCCCGCGTGGAAGGCCGTGATTGAGGCCGCTTACGAGCCCTACGCCTTCCGGTAGGCGTCGCGTTCAACCTGGCCCCAATGCCGCCGCGGGCACTCCTCCGACGCTACGTGGGTCTTGCCCGCCGGACTCGCGACGCCATCGATAGTGATGCCCACCAAGCACCCGCACGTTGGTCCGTCGTCCATTCGCTTGCCGCGCCCGCAGTAGATCGCGCCTACCCCATCCTTTGCCGTCTGGACGCGTTCTGAGGCGCTGCACGCCACACACAGCCGCAACCGTGCCCCCTGATCGGACGACGCCGCTACGTCGCCCGTCGCCACGGCGCGGGCATACTTCCACCCGCCTTTGATCGCGACCCACAGATACCGCCGTTCGAGCTGGTTCGCGCGGGCAAGTTGAACGACCCGATCAAGCCCGCCCGCGATGAGCTGGTAGATGCTCACAGGCCAGGCCCTTCTCGGCACCCGGCGCAAGGTCCGCCGCCAGCCAGCAACCCGCCGCCGGGGATCGGATCGGCGTCGGCGCACGTCGCCACCTCGCACCCCTGCCGCGAGAGGATCGTGACCGTCCACGACGTAACCGTTTCGCGGCGGTAGTATTGCCGCAAGGGAACCTCAGTCTCTCCGCACGACCGCCGCTCGCCAGTCTCCACGACGGTTTGTAGACCGCCGTTACAGTCCCAAGACCCGCTAATCTGTACATCGTCAAGACGCACCAGCGGATTGGTAGGCGAGGGGCACGGGTCCAGCTCCGTCTCCGCGCGCGCGCACGATCGGAAATGACCCGTGAAGTTGCACGCCT
>Ga0075163_10004259_pt1 | contig 19199 bp, 18 predicted proteins | sample JI1023141ADNA_FD_71478 | JGI IMG/M metagenome (GOLD analysis project Ga0075163, IMG submission 71478) | Wastewater effluent complex algal communities from Wisconsin, to seasonally profile nutrient transformation and Carbon sequestration -... | ecosystem: Engineered > WWTP > Effluent > Algae...
GGTGGTGCTGTCGCTGCAGAACGGCGTGGGCAACGCCGACACGGCCGGCCAGGCCGCGCCGGCCTTGCGCGCGCTGCCGGGCATGGTGCCCTACAACGTGGCCGAGCTGAGCCCCGGCGCCTGGCACCGCGGCACCGACGGCGAGCTGGCCGCGCCGCAGGACGCCGCGCTGGCGCCCTGGGTGCCGGTGTTCGCCAAGGCCGGCGTGCCGCTGGCGCTGGTGCCCGACATCAAGGCCGTGCAGTGGGGCAAGCTGCTCATCAACCTCAACAACCCGGTCAACGCGCTGTCGCGCCTGCCGCTGCAGGGCGAGTTCATGCACGCCGGCTGGCGCCGCTGCTTCGCCGGGCTGATGGAGGAGGGCCTGGAGGTGCTGGAGGCCGCCGGCATCCAGCCCGCGCAGTTCGGCGCCCTGCCGCAGCGCCGCCTGATGGCGCTGCTGCGCCTGCCCGACGAGCAGTTCGCCACCGTCGGCGCGCCCCTGCTGCGCATCGACCCCCAGGCACGCTCCAGCATGGCGGACGACCTGGCGCTGGGCCGCCGCACCGAGGTGGACATGCTCTGCGGCGAGGTGGTGCGCCTGGCCCGGCGCCACGGCGTGCAGGCGCCGCGCAACGCCAGGATGGTCGAGCTGCTGGACGGCGGCTGGCCCGCGCCGCCACCGGTGCTGACGGCCGACGAAGTGCTCGGCGCGCTGGGGTTGTAGGCTCGGCTGGCGACGGCCGCCGTCACCGGCCGTCGCGGACGTGGGTGGCATCCTGCCGCAGCACGCCCTTGTCGAACATCGGCGCCAGGACCACGTCGCGCACCCAGCGCTCGGGCGCCAGGTCGGGCCGGTGCTGCCGGTGCAGCAGGCGCAACAGGGGCGCGCCAGCCAGCCAGGCGTCGAATTCGGCGCGCGGCAACTGCCCGAAATCCATCATCTGGTACTTGATCAGCACCTTGGCCGCGTACAGCGCGTGCTGCGCCGGGTGGGCCTGGAAGTGGCGGATGCGCTCGCGCGCCTGCGCCAGCGCGGCCTCCAGCGCACCGCCGGCGCGGACGATGGCCGGGCCGTGGCCGGGGATCACCCAGTCGGGCCGCAGCGCCTCGACGGCCTGCAGCGTGCGCTCGAACGCGTCGAAGCCGCCCGAGCCGTCGATGTGCGGAAAGATCACGCCCACGCCGTGTTCCCACAGGGCGTCGCCGGCGACCAGGATGCGCCGCGCGGGCTCGAACAGCAGCACCGCCAGCGCGTCGTGCCCCGGCGCGGCGTGCACCTGCCAGTCGCGCGCGCCCAGGCGCACCGTCTCGCCCGGCCGCAGCGCGTGCCCGGCGGCAAAGCGCTCGCAGCGCTGCCCGGACGCGCCGAAGGTCAGCGCCGCCTCGTCCCAATCGCGCACGTGCGGCAGCGAGGGCTCGGGCACCCAGGTGGCCGTCTCGGGCCAGGCGGCCTGCAGGGCCTGGGTGCCGCCGCAGTGGTCGCTGTGCAGATGGGTGTGGGCGATGCGCGCCAGCGGCTGGCCGCCCAGGGCCTCGCGCACCAGGGCCACGGTCCGCGCGGCGTGCTTGGCGTGGCCGGTGTCGATGAGCGCCGGCGCCTCGCCCAGGCACAGCACGTTGGTGGACGAGAGCCAGCCGCGGTCGAACACGCGCAGGTCGGCCGGCAGCGGGTGCGCGGGTTCACCCATGGCCGCTGACCGATGTGTCGCCGCTGGGCGAGGGCTGAAGTCCCGCGTCGTCCGGGGCGGGCCAGCGCCCCTCGGCCGCCGCCAGGCGGCGCGTGGACTCGAAATGGCGCGCCTGCCCGGTCACCGGGTCGGTGAAGGCGATGCCGCGCGCCAGCAGTTGCAGCGGCCGCCGCCAGTCGTCGGTGCCGGCGGCGTGGCGCACCTCGGGGTAGAAGGCGTCGCCCAGGATCGGCAGGCCCAGCGCCGCCATGTGCAGGCGAAGCTGGTGGCGCTGGCCGGTGACGGGGTGCAGGCGGTACAGCGCGTGCTCGCCGTGCACGGCGAGCCGCTTCAGGTCGGTCAGGCTGTTGGGCGCGCCCGGCACCTCGCGGCTGACGAAGAAGCGGTCGGGGTCGGGCTCCAGACGGCTGGCGTGGCGGCGTGGAAAGTCCAGCGCCGGCCGGTGCGCCGCCACGGCCTCGTAGACCTTGCGCACGGCGCGGTCGCGGAACAGCGCCTGGTAGGCGCCGCGCGTGCGCGGCTGCACGGCGAAGACGACCAGCCCGGCGGTGTCGCGGTCGATGCGGTGCACGGGGCTGAGCGCGTCCAACCCCAGCCGGCGCCGCAGCCGCGCCAGCAGGCTCTGCCGCGCGAAGCGGCCGGCGGGCGTGACGGGCATGAAGTGCGGCTTGTCGGCCACCACCAGCCACTCGTCCTGGTGGACCACGTGCTCGTCTTGCGGCAGCGCGGGTTCGTCGGCGTGCCAGCGGTAGTAGTGCAGGTGCTGGCCGGCCGGGCAGGGCGCGTGCGGCGCCAGGGGCCGGGCGTCATCGCCGAACACCTCGCCGGCCTGCAGGCGGGCCTGCCAGCCGGCGCGGCCGAGCACCGGCAGGCGCTCGGCCAGGAAGTCCAGCACCGTCGGCCACGGGCCGGCCGGGACGGCGACCGCGCTGGCGCCGATGCCGTCGCGCAAGGGCAGGGCGATGGCGCGTGGCGGCCGGGCCATGGGGATCAGACGCGCCGGAAGACCAGGTCCCACACGCCATGGCCCAGGCGCAGGCCGCGCAGCTCGAACTTGGTGAGCGGGCGGTAGGCCGGGCGCGGGGCGTAGCCGCCGGTGGTGTTGGCCAGCAGGGGCTCGGCGCCCAGCACGGCCAGCATCTGCTCGGCGTAGGGCTGCCAGTCGGTGGCGCAGTGCAGATAGCCGCCGGGCTTGAGGCGTTCGGCCAGCTCGCGCACGAAAGGGGGCTGGATCAGCCGGCGCTTGTGGTGGCGCTTCTTGTGCCAGGGATCGGGGAAGAAGACGTGCACGCCGTCCAGGGAGGCGGGGGCGATCATGTGGCGCAGCACCTCGACCGCGTCGTGCTGCACGAGGCGGATGTTGCGCAGCTCCAGCGCGCCGGCCAGCTTGAGCAGCGCGCCCACGCCGGGCTCGTGCACCTCGCAGCCGATGAACAGCGTGTCGGGCATCAGCCCCGCGATGTGCGCCGTGGCCTGGCCCATGCCGAAGCCGATCTCCAGCACGGTTTTTGAATAATTTTGGCCTCTGACCCACGCCGAATCTGCGCAGGCAGCTACCAAATCAGGAGTATCCGGGTCGAAGGGCAGCAGATGGGCGGGGCCCAGGTCGGCCAGCGCGCGGGCCTGCCCGGCGGTCATGCGGCCGGCGCGGGTGACGAAGCTGCGGATAGCGCGCGGGTGTGCCACGCCGGCGGGGGTGGCCGGCGGCGGGTCGGCGGCGGTCATGGCTGGGCGTCGTCGGGGGCGGCGGCCTTGGCGGCGTCGGCGGCCGCTTCGTCGGCGGCGTAGGCGGCGCCGACCTCGTGCCTGCGCAGCGACATGGCGCCCTTGCGCTCGCCCGGCTCGCGCGGCGCGGTGTCCGTCAGCGGCGCCGTGGCGAAGCGCGAGTGGGGGCGCAGCACCGCCACCAGCTGCGCGTAGATGCGTGGGTTGGCGGCCAGGCACTCGGCCTGCTCCAGGTGGCCGGCCTCGCCGGTGAAGTTGCCGATCAGCCCGCCGGCCTCGGTCACCAGCAGCGAGCCGGCGGCCACGTCCCAGGGCTTGAGGCCGGTCTCGAAGAAGCCGTCGGTGAAGCCGGCGGCGACGTAGGCCAGGTCCAGCGCGGCGGCGCCGGGGCGGCGCAGGCCGGCGGTGCGCTGCATCACGTCGCCCATCATCTTCAGGTAGGTGGGGAAGTCGTCGCCCTTGCGGAACGGGAAGCCGGTGGAGACCAGGCATTCGGGCAGGTGCGTGCGCTTGCTGACGCGGATGCGCCGCTCGTTCATGTAGGCGCCGCGCCCGCGCGTGGCGGTGAACAGGTCGTTGCGCGAGGGGTCGTAGATGACGGCCTGCTCGATGCGGCCCTTGACGCTGAGCGCGATGCTCACGCAATAGACCGGAAAGCCGTGGATGAAGTTGGTGGTGCCGTCCAGCGGGTCGATGATCCAGACGTGGTCGGAGCGGGGGTCGCCGTGCGCGCGGCCCGATTCCTCGGCGTGGATGCCGTGCCGCGGGTAGGCGGTCAGCAGGGTGTCGATGATGGCCGCTTCGCTGGCGTGGTCGACCTCGGTGACGAAGTCGTTGACCTGCTTCTGCGAGATGCGCACGGCCTCGACGTCGAGCGCGGCGCGGTTGATGATGGCGCCAGCGGCGCGTGCGGCCCGGATGGCCACGTTGAGCATGGGGTGCAGGGTGGACGACATGGATTGTGCGAAGAACGCGGTGTCAGGGCGCGCCCGATGGCGGCGTGGACCGTATTGTCTCCTATGCGTGTGCCCGGCCGTGGTGGGTGGTTTTTTGGCCGGGCTGCCACCGGGTTCGGTCCTTGTCAGGCTATTGCCCCGTGACCACGGGCGGCCCCACTCGCGCCGCCCGCCGCTGGGGAAGGCCGGCCCTCAGGCCTGCAGCAGGATGCGCAGCATGCGGCGCAGCGGTTCGGCCGCGCCCCAGAGCAACTGGTCGCCGATCGTGAAGGCGCCGACGTATTCCGGCCCCATGGCCAGCTTGCGGATGCGGCCCACGGGGATGGCCATGGTGCCGGTCACGGCCACGGGGGTCAGGTCGCGCACCGTCGCGTCCCTGGTGTTGGGCACCACCTTGACCCATTCGTTGTCGGCGGCGATCAGGGCCTCGATGTCGGCGACGGGCACGTCCTTCTTCAGCTTGAAGGTGAGCGCCTGGCTGTGGCAGCGCATCGCGCCCACGCGCACGCAGAAGCCATCGACCGGCACGGCGGGGGTGCCGAAACCCTCGCCCAGGCCCATGATCTTGTTGGTCTCGGCCATGCCTTTCCATTCCTCGCGCGAGGTGCCGTCGCCCAGGTCCTTGTCGATCCAGGGGATGAGCGAGCCGCCCAGCGGCACGCCGAAGTGGGCCACCTCGTCGCCGCCCAGCGCGCGCTGGCGGGCGATCACCCTGCGGTCGATCTCCAGGATCGCGCTCCGGGGATCGGCCAGCAGCTCGCGCACCTCGGCATGCAGCGTGCCGTACTGCGTCAGCAACTCGCGCATGTGCTGCGCGCCGCCGCCGCTGGCGGCCTGGTAAGTCTGGGTGCTCATCCATTCCACCAAGCCGGCCTTGTACAGCGCGCCCACGCCCATCAGCATGCAACTGACGGTGCAGTTGCCGCCGATCCAGTTGTTGCCGCCCTGGGCCAGGGCGTTCTGGATCACGGGCATGTTCACCGGGTCCAGCACGATGACCGCGTCGTCCTGCATGCGCAGGGCGGAGGCGGCGTCGATCCAGTGGCCCTTCCAGCCGGCGGCGCGCAGCTTGGGAAACACCTCGTGGGTGTAGTCGCCGCCCTGGCAGGTGAGGATGATGTCGCACTGGCGCAGCGCGTCGATGTCGTGCGCGTCCTTGAGCGTGGTCTCGTTCCGGGCCATCGCCGGCGCCGCGCCGCCGGCGTTGCTGGTGGAGAAGAAGAGGGGCTCGATCAGGTCGAAGTCGTTTTCAGCCTGCATGCGGTCCATGAGGACCGAGCCGACCATGCCGCGCCAGCCGACGAGGCCTACCGTGTTGCCGATGTTCATTTTCTTTCGCGCCTTTCAAACAAATGGAATTGTCTGACCTGCCGGGCTCGTCTGGCTCCGGAAGGCGCGCACGACGAACCCGAGCTGGATCAGCCCTTTTGGGTGGTCGTGGTAATGAGGGGGGCGATGAACGCGCCCGCACCCGGCGCGGGGGCCGACGTGGAGGGATCGAAGCGATCTGGCGTGTTCATGGTGCGCACGATTGTAAGGCAGCACGGGCGTGCAAGCGGTGCGCCATGCCGTGTCCCTGCCCTCCGACTGGACAAGCGCGCCGTTTCCACGAGAAAAAGCACTCAGGCCAAGGAGGATATTGCGCCAGCCGCTATGAAAACAGGATGGAAGGCGCAGCCGCTCGCGCGTTCGATCTGGCGCAGGGCCGGGCCGATGGACCGCGCCGCGCCGCCGTAGTCCTTCCACACCGAGTTGCCCACGCGCAGCCGTTCGCCGATGTTGCCCAGGTGCCACTGCGCGGCGCTGGCGACGTCGCCCAGCTCATCCCACGCCAGCGGCACCGACACGCCCATGCCCGGCCGGGCGCGCGCCGACCAGGCGCACACGGTGGTGGCGCCGCGGCCGTTGCGCAGGTAGTCGGCGTAGATCTTTCCCACGCGGTTCCTGGGGCCGCTCACCGCCACGAAGCGCGCGGGAATCACGCGCGCCAAGTGCTCGCACAGCGCCTTGCTGAACGACTTGACCGCGTCCCAGCCGTGCAGCCGCTTGATCGGCACCACCACGTGCAGGCCCTTGCCGCCGCTGGTCTTGAGGAAGGGCACCAGCTCCAGCTCGGCCAGCAGGGTGCGCGCCAGCAGCGCGGCTTCCCGCACCTGCGGCCAGGCCACGCCCTCGCCGGGGTCGAGGTCGAGCACGAAGCGGTCGGGTCTTTCGATGCGGTCGGTGCGGGCGTTCCAGGTGTGCAGCTCCACGGTGTTCATCTGCGCGGCGCCCAGCAGGCCGGCCTCGTCGGCGATTTCCAGCAGGCCGGCGTGGCCGGGGTCCAGCGCCCGGTCCAGCACCCGCACGCCCGGGATCCGGCGGCCTTCGATGTGCTTCTGGAAGAACTGCTCGCCCGCGATGCCGTCCGGCGCGCGCAGCAGGGCCACGGGGCGCCCCGCCAGATGCGGCAGGACCAGCGGCGCGACGGTGGCGTAGTAGCGCGCCAGGTCGAGCTTGGTGCGGCCGGTGCCGGGGTCGATGACGCGTCCGGGGTGCGTGATGGACTGGTCGGCCAGGGCCTTGATTTCCATGGATTTCATAGCGGATACAGATTGCTGGACGCGGGCTTCAGCCAGATCTGGCGTTGAACCGGCATCGGCGCGCAGGTCGTCCGGGGTCTTGTCCTGGCGCAGGCCGCGAAACACCGCGTGGCGCAGGCGGCCCTCGCGCGTGGTGCCTGCGTACGTCACCTGCGCCACCAGCTCCGGCCGCACCCAGGCCACGGGCGCGGGCGCCTGGACCTGCGCCGCGTCGGCCAGCGCGCTGCGCGGCGTGGCCAGCGCGGACAGGCGCTTTTTCAGGCGGGCCAGCGTCGCGCCGTCGAAGCCGCTGCCCACGTTGCCGGCCCAGCGCAGCCGGCCCTGGGCGTCGGGCGTGGCCAGCACCAGCGCGCCGACGTCCGCCGTCGCCGCGCGCGCCCCCCGGCCGGCCGTGTAGCCGGCGACGATGAATTCGCCGCCCTGCCCGCACTTGAGCTTGATCCAGTCGCCCGAGCGCCCGCTGCGGTAGCCGGCGTCGGCGCGCTTGCCGATGATGCCCTCCAGGCCCAGCTGGCAGGCGCTGGCCAGTAGGCGGGTCGGGTCGGCCTCCAGCGGCTCGGACAGGCGCAGCAACGGTGAATCCACGCCCCGCAGCAGTTCGGCCAGGCGCGCGCGGCGCGCCCGCAGGGGCTGGCCGCGCCAGTCGTGGCTGTCCAGATGCAGCAGGTCGAACAGGTAGTAGAGGGGCGCGGTCGCCGCGCCGCCCTCGAACGCGGCCTGCAGCGCGCCGAAGTCGGGCAGGCCGTCCGGGCCCGGCATCACCACTTCGCCGTCCAGCCAGGCGCCTTGCACTGGCAGCGCGGCCAGCGCGCGCGCCAGCGCCGGCAGACGCCCGGTCCAGTCGAGCCCGTTGCGCGTGAACAGGTGCGCCCGGCCGCCCTCCAGGCGCGCCAGCAGGCGGTAGCCGTCCAGCTTCAGCTCCCAGATCCAGCCGTCGGCGGGCGAGGGCGGGGCGTCCGCCAGCGTGGCCAGTTGCGGTGCCAGGGTGTCGGGCAGCGGCGACGCCGCAGGCGCGGCGCGCGGGCCGGCGGGGCCGACCGAATCGGGCAGCGCCTCGGTCACCTCGAACTCGGACGCGGGCCGCGCGGCGGCGTCCTTTTCCTTGATCAGCAGCCAGTTCTTGCGGCCGCCGTCCTTCAGCCGCACCAGCGCCCAGCCGCCGTTTAGCTTCAGGCCGTGCAGGGTGAACTTGAAGTTGCCCGCCGACAGCCCCTGGTCGGTGTCGTGCCCCGGCGTGGGCGACCAGGTGCCGCGGTCCCAGATGATGACGCGCCCGCCGCCGTACTGGCCGGCCGGGATCTGGCCCTCGAAGTCGTTGTAGTCGATAGGGTGGTCTTCCACCTGCACCGCCAGGCGCTTGTCGCGCGGGTCCAGGCTGGGGCCCTTGGGCACGGCCCAGCTGCGCATGGCGCCCGCCACTTCCAGCCGCAGGTCGTAGTGCAGGCGGCTGGCCCAGTGCTTGTGGATGACGTAGCGAAAGCCCGCCTGCCCCACGGGGGCGCCGCCCACGGGCTCGGGCGTCCGGCTGAAGTCGCGCTTGGCGCGGTAGCGGGCCAGCGGGGCGTCGGCGGCGCGCTTTGCTTCTGGTTTGATAGCTGACCGTGCACGGCCGGCGGTCGTTGCGGCCTGTTCTGGCTTTGAACGGGAGGCCACGCGCACCTCAGGCGCGCTGGCGGCCGGGCCTGGCTTTGGCGGGCGCCTTGCCGCCGCCTTGCAGGCTGCGCTTGAGCAGCTCGGTCAGGTCGATCACCTCGGCGTCGGCGTCGGCGTGGGCGCTGGGGGCGTCGGCCTTCTCCACGCTCCGCACCTCGCCGGCGTCGGCCTTTTGCCGCACCAGGCGCATGATCTCGTCCTTGAACGAGTCGCGGAAGTCGTCCGCGTCCCAGGGCGAGGACATTTCCTCGATCAGCTGGCGCGCCATCTTCAGCTCGCCCTCCTTCAGGCCGGCCGCCTTGGCGCCGGCCGGCGGCAGCTTCAGCGCCTCGAACGACTTGATGTCGCCGCCCCAGCGCAGCAGGTTCAGGATCAGCGCCGGCCCGCTGGGCACCAGCACCGCCAGGTGCTGCCGGGTGTTGATGACCACGCGCGCCACGCCCACGCGGCCGGTCTCCAGCAGCGCCTCGCGCAGCAGCGCGTACACCTTCTCGCCCCGGTTGATCGGCGCCAGGTAGTACGGCCGCTCCAGGTAGACGAACGGGATCTCCGCGGCCGTGATGAAGCTCTCGATCTCGATCGTCTGCGTGGTCTTGGGAAACGCTGCCTTGATCTCGTCGGCGGTCAGCACCACGTAGTGGCCGTCCTCCACCTCCACGCCCTTCACGATGTCGGCCGCGGCGATCTCCTGGCCGGTCTTCTTGTTGACGCGCTTGTAGCCCACCGGCTCCATGCTGCGCCGGTCCAGCCAGTCGAAGTCCACGCCCGAAGCCTGCGTGGCCGTGTACAGCGCCACCGGGATGTGCACCAGCCCGAAGCTGATGGCGCCCTTCCACACCACGCGGGCGGGGGCGGCGGCTTCTTCTTGGTCAGGGGCTTCGGCCATGGGGTCTCCCGCGGGACGGAGGAGCCAGCTTACGCCACGCAAGCAGGCGCGCGGTGTAGGACGCTGCCCGCGGCGCGCCGGCGAAAAAAAGCGGCGCCGCCGCCGCTTTTCGTCAAGCGCGCCGGACTTTAGCCCAGCGCCTTCAGCACCGCCTCGCCCATTTCCCGCGTGCCCACCCGGGTGGTGCCCGGGCTGTGGATGTCGGGCGTGCGCAGCCCCTGCGCCAGCACCGCCTTGACGGCGGCCTCGATGCGGTCGGCGGCCTCGGGCTGGTTCAGCGAGAAGCGCAACATCATCGCCGCGCTCAGGATGGTGGCCAGCGGGTTGGCCACGCCTTGCCCGGCGATGTCGGGCGCGCTGCCGTGGCTGGGCTCGTACAGGCCCTGCTTCTTGTCGTTCAGGCTGGCCGAGGGCAGCATGCCGATGGAGCCGGTGAGCATGGAAGCCTCGTCCGACAGGATGTCGCCGAACATGTTGCCGGTGACCACCACGTCGAAGCGCTTGGGCTCCTTGACGAGCTGCATGGCGGCGTTGTCCACGTACATGTGGTCGAGCGCCACGTCGGGGTACTGCTGGCCGACCTCGGTGACCACGTCCTTCCAGAACTGGAAGGTTTCCAGCACGTTGGCCTTGTCCACGCTGGTGACCTTCTTGCCTCGCTTTTGCGCCGCCTGGAAGGCGACGTGGGCGATGCGCTCGATCTCGGGGCGGGTGTAGCGCATGGTGTCGAAGGCTTCCTCGGCGCCGGGGAAGTGCCCGTCCACCGCCGTGCGGCGCCCGCGCGGCTGGCCGAAGTAGATGTCGCCCGTCAGCTCGCGGATGATGAGGATGTCCAGGCCCGCCACCAGCTCGGGCTTGAGGCTGGAGGCGTGCGTGAGCTGCTCGTGGCAGATGGCGGGGCGGAAGTTGGCGAACAGGCCCAGGTGCTTGCGCAGGCCCAGGATGGCCTGCTCGGGGCGCAGCGGGCGGTCGAGCTTGTCGTACTTCCAGTCGCCGACGGCGCCGAAGAGGATGGCGTCGGCGGACTGCGCCAGCCTGAGCGTGGTCTCGGGCAGCGGGTGCCCCGAGGCTTCGTAGGCGGCGCCGCCGACGGGCGCTTCTTCCAGCTCGAATTTCAGGTCCAGGGCCTTCAGGACCTTGACGGCCTCGGCGGTGATCTCGGGACCGATGCCGTCGCCGGGCAGGACTGCGATGTTCATTTTTGCTTCTGAATTAATAGCTACCGGCGCAACAGGGGTGCCGGCTGGAGCCTGTTTTTGCTTGAAATGGCCTCACCCGTTCAGGGTGTGCGCCAGCCAGGGCTTCGCCGCCAGGCGCTCGGCCTCGAAGGCCTTGATCTTGTCCTGCTGGCGCAGCGTCAGCCCGATGTCGTCGAAGCCACCCTGCAGGCAATACTTGCGGAACGGCTGCACGTCGAAGGCGATCTCCTCGCCACCGGGCTGGACGATGGCCTGCCGCTCCAGATCGACGGTGAGCTGGTAGCCGGGAAAGGCCGCCACCTCGTCGAACAGCCGCGAGATCGTCGATTCGGGCAGCACGATGGGCAGCAGCCCGTTCTTGAAGCAGTTGTTGAAGAAGATGTCGGCGAAGCTGGGCGCCAGGATGGCGCGAAAGCCGTACTGGTCCAGCGCCCAGGGCGCATGCTCGCGGCTCGATCCGCAGCCGAAGTTCTTGCGCGCCAGCAGGATGGAGGCGCCGGCGTAGCGCGGCTGGTTCAGCACGAAGTCCGGGTTGGGCCTGCGGCTGGCCGGGTCCATGCCCGGCTCGCCGTGGTCGAGGTAGCGCCACTCGTCGAACAGGTTGGAGCCGAAGCCCGTCTTGCGGATCGACTTGAGGAACTGCTTGGGGATGATGGCGTCGGTGTCGACGTTCTCGCGGTCCATCGGGGCGACGAGGCCCTGGTGCACGGTGAATTTCTGCATCGCGGTCTTCAGGTTACTTGGCGGCGCGCTCGATGGCGCCGCCGGCCCGCTGCACGTCCTGCCCCACGCCCTTGACGGTGTTGCAGCCGGCCAGCACGAAGGCCAGCGCGAGGGTGACGAGTGCGAAAGTCTTGCTCATGGTGATGCTCCTTCAGGCGAATTGGCGGATGTCCACGAAGTGGCCGTGCACGGCGGCGGCGGCGGCCATGGCGGGGCTGACCAGGTGGGTGCGGCCGCCGTTGCCCTGGCGGCCCTCGAAGTTGCGGTTGCTGGTGGAGGCGCAGCGCTCGCCGGGCTCCAGCCGGTCGGCGTTCATGGCCAGGCACATGCTGCAACCGGGCTCGCGCCATTCGAAGCCGGCGGCGGTGAAGATCTTGTCCAGGCCCTCGGCCTCGGCCTGCCGCTTCACCAGGCCGGAGCCGGGCACCACCAGCGCCAGCCTGACGCCCGGCGCCACCTTGCGGCCCAACCGCTTGACCACGGCGGCGGCCTCGCGCATGTCCTCGATGCGGCTGTTGGTGCAACTGCCGATGAAGACCTTGTCGATGGCGATGTCGTCCATCGCCTTGCCCGGCTGCAGGCCCATGTAAATCAGCGCGCGCTCGATGGCGCCGCGCTTGCTGGCGTCCTTCTCCTTGTCGGGGTCGGGCACGCGGCCGTCGATGCCCAGCACCATCTCGGGGCTGGTGCCCCAGGTGACCTGCGGCACGATCCGGGCGGCGTCCAGCTCGACCACGGTGTCGAAGCGCGCGCCCGCGTCGGAATGCAGCGTGCGCCAGTAGGCCGCGGCCTGGTCCCACTCGGGGCCGCCGACGAAGCGGCCGCTGGCCGCGTCGGTGCCGGGCGCCAGCAGGCGGCCCTTGACGTACTCGATGGTCTTGTCGTCCACCGCCACCAGCCCGGCGCGCGCGCCGGCCTCGATGGCCATGTTGCACACGGTCATGCGGCCTTCCATGCTGAGCGCGCGGATGGCGCTGCCGGCGAACTCGATGGTGTAGCCCGTGCCGCCAGCGGTGCCGATGCGGCCGATGATGGCCAGCACGATGTCCTTGGCCGTCACGCCGGGGGCGGCGCGGCCCTCCACCTTGATCAGCATGTTCCTGGCCTTCTTGGCCAGCAGGGTCTGCGTGGCCAGCACGTGCTCGACCTCGCTGGTGCCGATGCCATGCGCCAGCGCGCCGAAGGCGCCGTGCGTGCTGGTGTGGCTGTCGCCACAGACCACCGTCATGCCGGGCAGGGTGGCGCCGTTCTCGGGGCCGATCACGTGCACGATGCCCTGGCGCTGGTGCAGGAAGGGGAAGAACGCCGCCGCGCCGTTGGCCCGGATGTTGGCGTCCAGCGTGGTCACCTGCTCCTTGCTGATGGGGTCGTCGATGCCGTCGTAGCCGCGCTCCCAGCCGGTGGTGGGCGTGTTGTGGTCGGCGGTGGCGACGACCGAGCTGACGCGCCAGACCTTGCGGCCGGCTTGGCGCAGGCCCTCGAAGGCCTGCGGGCTGGTCACCTCGTGCACCAGGTGGCGGTCGATGTAGAGGATGGCGGTGCCGTCCTCCTCGGTGTGGACGACGTGCTCGTCCCAGATTTTGTCGTACAGCGTGCGTGCGGTCATGGCGGGTGAAGCTCTCTCGTGGTGTCTCAAATTTTATGTCGATGGCGCCTGCGGCGCCGGGTACTCGACCAGGTGCTCAACCAGAGCACGCGCGGTCGGCGGCAGGGTGTCGAAGTCGCGCGCCACCAGGCTGATCCGGCGCGCCGCCCAGGCGTCGCGCAGCGGCACGCAGCGCAGGTTGCCGGTGCCGTGCATCAGGCGGAAGGCGCGCTCGGGCATCACGCCCACGCCCAGGCCGTTGTCGATCATGCGGCACATGGCGTCCAGCCCGGTGACGCGGATGCGCAGCCGCACCGCCCGCCCGGCCCGCGCGGCGGCCTGGTGCAGCGCCAGCGAGATCGAGCTGTTGGCGTGCAGCCCGACGTGGTCGAAGTCCAGCGTATCTATGAAATCGATAGCTGCAAGCGCAGATTCGGTGCGGGCTGCGGGCAGGATCAATGCCAAACGATCGTGCCGGTACGGCCGCACCTGCAACCGCGGCGCGGCGCCGCTGGCGTTGCACAGTCCCAGGTCGGCCGCGCCCTCGGCCACGGCGCGCTCGACCTCCGACGACAGGTGCTCCTCCAGGTCGATCTTGACCCGCGGATGCCGCCCGATGAAGCGCCCCAGGTCCTCCGGCAGGAACTGCACGATCGCCGACATGCTGGCATGCACCCGCACGTGGCCGCGCACGCCGTCGGCGTACTCGCTCAGCTCGCCCTGCATCTTCTCCAGCCCATAGAGCACGCTGCGCGCGTGGTGCAGCAGGCTCTGCCCGGCGGGGGTCAGCTCGACGCCGCGCGCATGGCGGTAGAGCAGGGCCGTGCCCAGCGTGCTCTCCAGGTCCGCCACGCGCTTGCTGACGGCCGAGGCGGCGATGAACTCGCGCTCGGCCGCGCGCCCGATGCTGCCTTCCTCGCCCACGGCCACGAAGAGCTGCAGCGAGGTCAGGTCGATGCGGCGGGCGAAGCTGCGTTCGGTGGGTTTCATGAAGACGAATGAACCATCACGATAGGAGATGGATGATGGATATTTTCCTTCAGAAGTAGATGCTTTACATCGTGAATGGAGATGGGTGACCTGCGGCATCGGGATGGCTCGGCGCGGGCCGGAAGCGCTGAAACCGGATTCAGGTTCGAAATCGATTCCAGCCGGTGCCAGTATTGCGTGGGAAGCTATTAATTTAATAGTGTTCAATCACCTGCCATCTGCCTAGAATGAAACCGGCTCCTCACCATCCCACGAAAGGATTTCCCATGCGCCATTCCCTCACCGCCGCCGCGCTGCTCGCCGGGTCGTTCGGTTTCGTGGCCGAAGCCGCGGCCCAGGCCACGGTCGAATGCCGATCACGCGACTACCAGTACACCGAGTGCTACGCCGGCGATTTGTCGCGCCCGCAGCTGATCCATCAGATTTCCAGTAGCGCCTGCATCCTCAACCGCAGTTGGGGCTACAACCCCGGCAGCGGCTACGTCTGGGTGTCGCAAGGCTGCGCCGGCACCTTCGCCGACGTGAGCGGCTACCACCACGGCCGCGGCGACACCTACGATTCAGGCGCGCGCCACTACGACGATCGGGGCCGCGATGCCGGCGCCGTCATCGGCGGGCTGGTGCTCGGGGCGATCCTGGAGGGCGCGGCCTCGGGCGGCCATCGGCACAACCGGTCCAGCGACGGCGGCTACGACGGCTGCCATGGCAGCGGCTGCCTGGTCACCAACCCGGACGGTCCGCCGGAGCCGGGCCAGACCGAGATGCGGTGAATCAGGTCAGTTCAGGGTATCGAACAGCCTGAAAATCCACGACAACTGATAGGCCAGCGCCGCCGCGACGAAGGCGACGTGAAACCGCACCGAGGCCGTCCGCGCCGCCACCACGCACAGGGCCACGAGGATGGGCGTGCGGATCAGGTATTCCTGGGCGAAGCGCGAAAAATGCGCTTCGCCCTTGATCAGCGTATCGACGACGTCGAGCAGGTAGGTGACCGCCAGCAGCCCGAAGAACCAGGCGCGGCGCGCGTGGAAGTAGTCCTCGTAGCCCGCGTAGTCGTGCATGCTGTCGGGAAACAGCAGCGCGCACAGCAGGAACAGCACGATCGCGTAGCCGATGATGAAGAGGTAGGTGCCGAAGGTCCAGTTCTCGACTTGGTACAGGCCGATCTGCCACCACCAGAAATGCACCAGCGCCAGCAGCAGCGAGGCCGCCCAGGCCAGGTGCACGGGATAGAGCCGGTACTGGGCCGGGTGTTGCACGATGCGCGCGACGCCCGACAGCAGCCGCGTCACGCCCAGCCCGATGACCATGCCCATCACCACGCGGATGTGCGGAAAGATGTCGTGGGCGGAAAGAGCGTGTTCTTGCATGTGGGAGTGTCAGCCGCCGTGCGGCCCGGGTGTCGCTGCGCGCCGATGGTACGGCTCCTTCAGTAGGTGGCCCTGTAGACTGTCTTTCGGTTTTCCCCATTCGGATTCGGCAAAGGATGATCATGCAGATCCCACTCAAGCGTTCTGCCCTGGTTCTGGGCGCCGTCGCCCTGATGTCGTCGCTGCCCGCGCAGGCCGCCGACGACATGTGCTTCGAGAAAGCCCAGAACCAGAGCCAGATGACCGAATGCGCCGTCAACGCCTGGAAGCGCGCCGATGGCGAGTTGAACACGCTTTATCGGCAGATGCAGGCGCGCCTGAAGGACGACCGCAAGGCAAGCGGCCTGCTGGTGGATGCCCAGCGCAAATGGCTGGCCTATCGCGATGCCGAATGCGCCTTTCAGACCGTGGGGACGGCCGGAGGCAGCATCAACGCCATGAACCTCAACAACTGCCTGGCCGAGGTGACCCGCGGCCGCGTCACCGACTTCCACAACGCGCTGGCCTGCGGCCAGGCGTCGGGCGAGCAGGGCGCCAGCGAATGCGCCGTCCCCCGCGCGGGCCGGTGACGGGTCAGCCCGCCGCGCCGGTCTCCCGGCGCTCGTAGCTGCGGGTGAGGACCTCCCACACGTGGCCGTCCGGCTCGCCCCAGTACACCAGGCGGCCACCGAAGGCCGGGTTGACCTGCCCATCGTCCGGCCCGTGCGGCGTGCCGCGGCAGGCAATGCCAGCCGCGCGCAGGCGGCCGAGAATGGCGTCGAAGCGCGCGTCGTCCACCCGAAAGCAGAAATGCAGCCGGGGCAGGGCGGCGCCGGGCTCGTACTGGTCGAAGTCCAGCGTCAGCCCGTCGGTCACGTACACCGGCGAGAACGGCCCGACGGGGCCTTGCGCCGCCCAGGGCACGTCGAGCAGCGACGCCAGCAGGCGGGCCGCCGCCGCGCGGTCGCGGGACGGGACGATGGCGTGGTCCAGTTCCAGGGGCATGGCGATCCTCCTTGCGCGGGGTTGATAAGGCCCGACTTATACCCGCCCGCTGTGGGCTGACCTGTGGACAATCCCCAGGACAACTCCGGCAAGCCGCGCCAGCCCTGGCTGGGCGGCCGATGCCCATTTTTTGGGCAGGGCATCACGGGCCGCGCCTGGCGGGCGCGGCTATAGTGTGCGCCCGCCCGGCCACGGGCCGATGTCCTCCTGTTTTCCGGATTCTCTCCGCTTGCCAGCCGCTGTCCTGCTCTGCCTCGTCGTCGCCATCGCCGACGGCGACACCCTCACCGCCCGCTGCGGCCCACCCGGCGCGTACCACCAGCTTCAGGTGCGCGTCGCCGCCATCGACGCGCCCGAGCGCCGCCAGGCCTTCGGCCAGCGCGCCCGCCAGCAGTTGGCAACACTGTGCTTCAGGCAGCAGGCCCGCATCCAGCCGCTGAGCCAGGACGCCTACGGCCGCGCCGTGGCCGACGTGCAGTGCCGCGGCCAGGACGCGGGCCAGAGCCAGGTCCGCGCCGGCATGGCCTGGGTCTACACCGCCTACGCGCAAGGGCACCCGCGGCTCGCGCCGCTGCAGCGGCAGGCGCGCGCCCAGCGCCTGGGCCTGTGGTCGCAGCCCAGGCCGGTGGCGCCGTGGGTGTATCGGCACCGGTACGCCACGGCGCGCTGAGCGCGACCCTCTCCCCGATCTCCATCCGCCTTCGGTGGCCAGGTGCCCGACGCCACTTGGTCTTCATTGATGCAGGGCCTGCAACGCCTCGGCCAATGTCTTGCCATCCGTGGTGCCGGGCTTGCTGACGTCGATTTCCAGCGCTCCGGCCACCTTGACCTGGCCGGGCGGAGAATCAGGGTATTTACTTACCTCGCTTGCAAGATGGCGTTTTGGGCGTGTCATTGCGAATATCGGCGCCAGGTGCCGACAATGAAATGGCGAGAACCACATTCTGGGTGCAGTCGGCTCAACCCAAGTTCAGCCGCGCTGCGGTCCTGCACTGGAATCCCTCGCGTTACACGAATGGAGACACGTCATGAAACCCCTTGTCTACCCCGCGGACTGGATTGCCCGCCCCGACCCGCCACCGCTGTCCGACTTTGGCCGCCGGCTGCTGGCCGAGGGGGATTCATGGTTCACCATCGGCACGCTGAATCTGATGGCCGCGTCCAACGTGCTGTTCAAGATGCAGGTGAGCCAGACGACGGCCATCGTCAACTGCGCCTATCCCGGCGATACCTTGCAGCACGTGGTGGAGTGGTTCGACGATCCGTTCTTCGATCGCATGCTGTGCCAGCCGAGATTCCAGCGCTACTGGGAAGGCATCCTGATCTCGGGCGGGGGCAACGATCTGATCGACGCGGCGCAGGTGCCGCCGCAAGACGCGCAGGGCGCCCCGGTTGCGCCCCACAAGCGCCTGCTGCTCACCGCGCATGAAGCCGCCGCCCAGCCTGTCATGGGGCCGGCGCGCTTCATCAGCGAGCCGGGCTGGGACACCCTGGCCTCGTACCTGCTCGCCAACTTTGCCGAACTGGTGGCGCACCGCGACCGGGGGATCAACAAGGCGCGGCCGATCTTTGTGCACACGTATGCGATGCCGATGGTGCGCCCGTCGGGCACGGTGGGCGCGCCGCAGGGGTGGCTGTATCCGGCCATGCAGGGCTACGGCCTGGCTGGCGCTGATGCCCAGGCCGTGAGCGACCTGCTGTTCGGCCGCCTGCGCGCCCTGTTGCTGGCGCTGGACCAGGACAGCGGCCAGCCCGAAGCGTTGCCGCACGTGCACGTGTTCGATTCGGCGGCGCTGCCGGACATCGTGCCCGCCAGCGCCGGTGCCACCGGCGCTTCAGGCGACTGGGTGAATGAAATCCACCTGACCCCGGCCGGCTACGGCAAGCTGGGACAAGCGTTCGGGCCCTGGATGGAAGGCTGGCTGGCAAGGTATCCCTGAATACCAGGGCCAGGTGCTGGCGGTCACGCGGCCCAGGGGTCGAGGACAGGCACCCCAAGACCTTCGAAGTCTTTGGTATGGCGCGTGACCAGCGTCAGATCGTGCTGCAAGGCCGTGGCAGCCGGCAGGCCGTCGATGACCGGCAGCGTGCGTCCGGCGCGGGCCTGCACGCAACAGCGCCGTATTTCACCTTGCATCTGGCGTTGCCCGTGGCGCCAGCCGGCGCGGGCAGGGCGGCGGGGCCTTGGGGCCGATCGCGGCCAAGGCCGCATCCGCAAACCAAGGGTTAAAACGAACAAAAAAACAGAGGCATTGCCTTTACATTTCGACGCCATACGCATCGTAAAAAAATACGTCGTCCTGCAACTTAATGCTTGACACGCGCACCCTCACGGCCACGCTTGCAGCCGAGCCGAGCCGAGCCGAGCCGAGCCGAGCCGAGCCGAGCCGATGACGTTGCGTTCAGCGTAGCGGCCCTTCCTTCTTTTTCTCATCACGCAGCAAAAAGCGCCTGCCGGGCAAGCCCGGCAGGCGCTTTTTGCTGCGCCGCGCTGGCGCGCGGGAAATTTCATCCGACCCCATTTATTGCCACGCAACGGTATTTGCTATGAAAATGAGAGCTTCCATCACACGCCCAGCCAACGATGGAGCCAGAAAACACCTCAATAAACACAACCCCGCCGCCATGCTGGCGGCCGCCGTCGCCCTGGCCCTGTTGCTGCCGGCCTTGGCCGCCGCGCAAACCGCCCCGCTCAACGACACGGGCCAAACCCTGTGCTACGACGGCAGCGCGCTGGTCGCCTGCACCGCCGGCAACACCGGCAACGCTGCCACGCACCCCGGCCAGGACGGGCGCTTCGGCCGCGATGCCGCCCAGGCCGCCGGGGCGCTGCCGCCCAAGACCGGCGGCGGCGCAGCGGGCTTTGACTTCACCCG
>Ga0075163_10004260_pt1 | contig 19198 bp, 14 predicted proteins | sample JI1023141ADNA_FD_71478 | JGI IMG/M metagenome (GOLD analysis project Ga0075163, IMG submission 71478) | Wastewater effluent complex algal communities from Wisconsin, to seasonally profile nutrient transformation and Carbon sequestration -... | ecosystem: Engineered > WWTP > Effluent > Algae...
GCTTGCCCTCGTGGGCTGCCACTCGTGGTTGCCACGCTCAACTTCGACGACGACGACGTCATGAGTTGAAGCTCGTGCCTCGGGTGGGCGCTCTCGCCACCCGAGGCACGAGCTTCAACCACGACAACGCTCGACGAACGATGGCTGCGTTGTCGGGACAAGCACGATCACCATCGCGGTGGCGACGACTCGACCCGCAGGGCGAGAGCGCCCACCGAGAGCTTCAACCTCATGCGACGCCATTTGACGAAAGGCAATCGCTGCTTCACCCCGCGCGAGCACGAGCACGTTCGCCATCAGCGGCGGCTCGCTGATCCGCCCGCCGTTCTCGAGGAGCTCGACCTGGGACATCTCCAAGCTCGAGAGCGGTGTCTCCAGTCAGCTGATCGCGCCTCAGCTTCAGCATGATGTCGACGACGACGAGAATGAATCGGTTGTCGGCCACTCGACGAGCTGGTCCGTCGCTTCACCCGAGCACGCTCGGCCGCGCCTCTCGCTCTACGATCTCTGACCTCATGCGACGACAACGCTCACCGGGCAAGTGGGATGTCATCGTCCGCTGTCGCTCGACGCATACCGACGAGAACGCTGCGCCTAACGGCGGCAGCGCAGCGTCGACCACTCGTCACCTTCCGGCGGCACCGGGCGCGAGATCGACAACCGCTGCCCCGACGCGCAGGTCGCATCGGCGATGAAGCTGAAGCAGTTGCCACCCACGCCGGTCTGCTGGCTGCAGGCCCCGAACGTCTGCGCGAAGGACGGATCGGAGTCGCGGTGATCGTCGAGCGCGCACTCGGCCTCGGCGAACTCGGCAGGCACGCAGGTGTCGTTCATCATCGCGGCGATCGTGGCACCGAGGCTGGCCGCCGCGGGCGCGAGGTTGGCGGAGCAGATCGACTCGACCTTCGAGACCGCGAAGTTGTCCGCGAACGCGGTGAGGCGGATCGCGGGGTCGGCGGTCAGCTCGGCGCCGCCACTGGCCGGCGTGAAATGGCAGGCTGCATCGACGGTGGGCGTCGGCGTGCCACCGATCGGCGCGCGCATCACGACCTCGACGGGACCGGGGGTGCCGACGATGCCGCCGAACATCACGCGCCGCGCATCCTGCTTGGTCGTCAGCAGGGCGTCGGCGAACGGATCGGGCGCCGCGACGTGCTGCGAGCTCGCGGGGCGGCAGTTGGTCTTGGTGCCGACGGAGTCGGTCGCCTGATCGCACTCGACGCCGAACCGGAAGCAGCGGAACGACTGCACCGGGCCGAGGTCGGGGCTGTCGGGGCCGAACAGCGACGGGTGCGCCGCCGAGCAATCGTCCTCGTCGGACAGCACGATCACGGCGAGGTTCGCGCCGGGGCGCAGGAAGTTGGCGTTGCCGGGGTTCGAGAGCGCGGCGTGCGTCGCTGCCAGCGGTTGCTCGAAGCCGCAGCCACTGGCACCGAGCGTCGACATCTGACCGATCAACGTCGCCAGGTCGCCCTCGAAGTTCTTGGCACCATTGCGCCCCTGCACGAGGAAGCGATCGTCCTCGTTCAGCAACGTGGCGCTGCCGAGCTGGAACGCGCCGGCCTTGCCGGTACCGACACAGCCGCCGTTCCCGGCCTGGCCGATCGACGGGCCGGTCTGGCCATCGAGGGCCGACGTGCCGAGGTCGGAGCTGGCCACCGCGACGTGAAGGTTCGGGACGCCGCCCTCGAGCGTCGCCAGCTGCTCGATCAACGCGGGGAGTGCCGCGCGAAACGCGGTCTGCTTCTCGATCATGCTCGGCGAGTCATCGACGACCAGCAGCAGATCGAGGTTCGACGTGGTGGTCAACACCTCGATCTCGTCGACGGGTGGCGGCACGCAGCCGTCCTCGGGGTTCGAGCACGGCGCGGGTGGGTCGATGAAGCAGCCAGCGGCGAACACCAGGACCAGTGCGGGGAGCTTGTTCATGCCCTCCCACACAGCAACGCGCGATCCACACGCAACCGCGTGGAATAACAAACGCCGCCCTCGACTCCACTCTCGAAACCCGCCTGCGACCTCTGGCGACGCTGTCTCGGCACCTGCCGGACCACGACACCGATGTCTCGGCTATTGCCGTTGCAGCAGGAGCGAGCCGAGCGAGTAGCCCGCACCGAACGACGCCATCATCCCGTACGTCCCGGCGGGGAGATCCTCGTGATGGTGCGTGAACGCGATCAGCGAGCCTGCCGACGCGGTGTTGCCGTACTCGTCCAGGATCAGCGGCGCCTCGGCGCGCGTGGCTTCGCGACCGTAGATGTACTTCATGATCAGCTCGTTCATCGACTGGTTCGCCTGGTGGAGCCAGTAGCGCCCGATCTGCGTGGGCGACAGCTCGTGCAACGCGAGGTGATCGGCGATGAACTTGCTCGCCATCGGCACCACGTCCTTGAACACGCGGCGACCCTGCTGGTGGAACAGCTTGTCGTCGCTGTGCTCGGTGCTCGGATCGCAGCGATCGAGGTAGCCCTTGTTGTTGCGGATCGTGTTCGACCACTTCGACGCCATCTGCGTCGACAGCACTTCCCACGCGCCCGCCTTGGCGTTCGCCATCGGCTCGACGACCATCGACACCGCGGCGTCGCCGAAGATGAAGTGGCTATCGCGGTCGCGCCAGTTCATGTGACCGGTGGTCAGCTCGGGCACGACGACCAGCGCGCACTTCGCCTGGCCGAGCCGGACGGCCTGGACCGCGAGCTGCGTGGCCCCGGTCGCGGCGGAGCAGCCGAGCGAGATGTCGAAGCCGTAGCCGCGCGCGCCGAGGGCGTGCTGCACCTCGATCGCGATCGCCGGATACAGCCGCTGGAGGTTGCTCGCACCGAGCACGACGAGATCGACCTCCTCACCGCTGCGGCCCGCCTTGGCGAGCGCGACCTTCGCCGCGTTGACCGCGTACTCGGCCTGGTAGCTGAGCTGGTCCTCGGGCCGATCCGGGATGTTCGGACACATCCGCTCGGGATCCATCAGCCCGGTCTTGTCCTGGACGTATCGGCGCTTGATCCCCGATGCCTTGACGATGAACTCGGGCGAGGACTCGGCGAGCGGCTTGCGCGTGCCGGCCTCGATCTCGGCGGCGTGCTTCGCGTTATCGCGACGAACGAACTCGTTGAAACCGGTGCAGAGCTCCTCGTTGGTGAGGACGGTTTCGGGGTGCCACACGCCCGCGCCGGTGATTGCAGTTCCCGTGGTCTGACGAGACATCGCCGGCGGAGTAATCCATCAAAACCGGCGTCTGTCTAGCTAGCCACCCTTCGCGATTTCTGACTCCACCTCGCTCAGCGCGGACCGTAGGAAACCCGACATGGGGTCGGCGGCGATCGCCATCTTGATCTGGAGCACCGCCCCCCGGAGGTCCCCGCGGCGGAGCGCCTGTTCGGCCTTGCGGTAGTAGACGATGGCCTTCGAGCTCATCGCCGACGCCGGACCCGCGGGCACCCCGGGTTTGACGTCACCGCTCGGCATCCCGGCATCCGGCATCTTGTTCACCGGCGCATAGGTGGGTGGCTTGAGGTTGGTGCGCGGCAGCTTCGTGGTCTGCATGCGCATCATCCGGAGCTCCTGGTACGCGCCGGCGACCTTCGCGTACGCCGAGGTCACGACCTCGAGCTCTTCGGGATTCAGCGAGGCGCGGTGGAGATCGGGGTGGGCCATCTTCGCCACCTTGTGAAACGCGGCCTGGGCCTCGTCGAGGCCGGCGCCCTCTCGGATCTCTAGCAGGTGATGCGGTGCAACCGATCCCTTGTTGACGATCCTATTTGCCCACAACAACACATCGCTACGTGCACTCAAGGTTCCTCGGCTACGGGCGCGCCCAACACCTGCAAGTGCGCTTCTTGCGCCGCACCCGACGCTTGATCCGTTGCACGCACGTGCAGGATCCCATCCGAATCGACTCGAAACGAAACCTCGATCTTGAGCTCGCCGCGCCGCTGCGCTGCGAGGTTCTCGAGCAGCAGCGTGCCGAGCGGTTCGTTCTCGGCGTACTTGCGGTTCTCGCCGCGGCAGCAATCGATCTCCACGCGCGTCTGGTTGTCGCGCGCCGTGGTGAACACGCGGATCTTCTCGATCGGGATCGGCGCGTTCTTGTCGAGCAGCCGCTCGGTGAAGCCGCCCGCGGTCTGGATCGCGAGCGTCGCCGGGTTGACGTCCATCAGGATCGGCCGCTTGAGCATGCCCTGCGGCGGTGCCATCGGCGGTGGCTGCGTGTTGCCGGGGCCCGGTTGCGCGCCCATGCCGACGAGCGTGGTGTGACCGGTGGTGGCGACCGCGTCGCGCGCGCCCATGCCCGACGAGACGAGGGTGTTGGTCAGCGAGCCGGCCTGGATCGCCGCACCTTGCGAGACCACCTCGTCGGGGTTGATCTGGTTGTTCGGCTCTTTCCTGAACAGCTCGGCGAGACGCTCGCGAACCAGCGGGATCCGCGTCGAGCCACCGACGCAGAGCACGTCGGCGATCTGGCTCGGCACCAGCCCGGCGGCGGTGAGCACCTGGCGCGTGACCTCGATCGTGCGACTGACGTAGCCGTTGACCAGATCCTCGAACTGCTTGCGCGTCACCGAGAACGGCAGCTTGCCGGTGGTGCCATTGGGCATGTCGAGGCCGTCGATCTCGCCCTCGGCGGAGTCGTTCTCCGAGAGGTGACACTTGATGGCCTCGGCGCCCATCATCAGCTTCATCATCAGCGCCGCGTGCGGGCGCGGATCGATGCGCAGCACGCGGTTGCACTCGGCGGCGAGGACCTCGGCGAGGGTGCGATCGAGATCGTCGCCACCGAGGAAGAAGTCGCCGTCACTCGCGAGCACCTCGAAGACCTCGCCGTTCAGCCGGAGGATCGAGACATCGAACGTGCCGCCGCCGAAATCGAACACCGCGATCAGCTGCTGCTTGTCCTTGCCGAAGCCGTACGCGAGCGCCGCCGAGGTGGGCTCGTTGATCAGGCGCATCACCTCGAGCCCGGCGAGGCGACCGGCCTCCTTGGTGGCCTGCCGCTGCGCATCCGTGAAGTTCGCGGGCACGGTGATCACCGCGTCCTTGACCTGGGTGCCGAGCTGGCGCTCCGCGCACCGCTTGAGGTGCAGCAGCACGTGGCTCGAGATCTCCGGCATGGTCATCCGGCGATCGCGCACGACCACGATCGGCTGCTGGTTCGGACCCTCGACGACCTTGTAGCGGATGCCGGTCATCGCGAGCTGGACGAGCGGGGCGCGGATGTTCTGGCCGATGAAGCGCTTCGCGGAGTGGATGACGTGGTGCGGCTCCGTCAGCCGGAACCGCTTGGCATCCTGGCCGACGACGACGCCGCCGCTCGCCGGGAACGCCACGACGGACGGATGCACGCGCTCGCCGCGCGGGCCGAGGATGAACTCCACGCCGGTCGGCGTTGCGATCGCCGCGACGGAGTTGGTGGTTCCCAGGTCGATGCCTAGCGCGACGGCCATCCCGAACCCCGATTGTGCCCGTGGTTGTGGGTCGATGTCGAGGAAACGCCCGGCTCCTACCCCAGGAACGAGCGCAGCATTTGCGGTCTCGCTTATTGATCGGCGAGAGGCCGGTCAGGTCGGGTTCTGGCCGGTCAGCTGCTTCGCGATGATGCGGCGCTGGATTTGACCGGTGCCTTCGAAGATGTCGTAGATCTTCGCGTCGCGGTACCACTTCTCGACCGGGTGGCCCGGCTCGAGGGCTTCCTCGCCGAGCAGCGTCATCGCGCGCGTGGTCACCGTCTGCGCGGTGCGTGCGCCGTGGGCCTTCGCCATCGAGGCCTCCATGACGTTGTCGAGGCGGTGATCCGCCATCCACGCCGCCCGGTGGGCGAGCATGCGCGACGCGGTGATCTCCATCTGCATCTCGGCGAGCTCGAACATGATGTGCTGATGGCTCGCCATCGGCGTGCCGTGCAGCGAGCCGCCGCGGACGCGCTCGAGCAGGAACTCGTACGCGGCGCGCGCGATGCCGGTCGCCTGCGCACCGACCACCGGGCGCGTCGAGTCGAGCATCTTCTTGGTGTCGGCGAGCCCGCCGGAGGCCTCTCCGGCGATGCCGAGCATCATGTCCTTGTGGACGCGGCAGTCCTCGAAGTGGACCTGCGCGGTCTCCGACGCGCGGATGCCGAGCTTGGTCTCCTTCTTCCCGGGGACCAGCCCCGGCGTGCCGCGCGCGACCAGGAAGCCACGCACGCCCGCGCGCCCCGCGTTGACATCGGTCTGCGCCCACACGACATAGACCGCGGCGCTCTGGCCGTTGGTGATCCACTGCTTGCTGCCGCGGATCACCCAGTAGTCGCCGTCCTGCGTGGCGGTGGTCGCCAGCCCGGAGATGTCCGAGCCGGTGCCGGGCTCCGACAGCGCCATCGCGGCGACCTTGATGTGGCCCTTCTCGTCGCTGCCCGCCAGCAGCTTGCGGAACTCCGCCTTCTGCTCCTCGGTGCCCATCCGCGCGACGGGCGACGCAGCGAGACCGCTGCCACCGATCGCGAGGCAGATGCCGGCGCATCCCCACGCGAGCTCCTCGGAGCCGATCACCGCGAGGCGCGCCATGCTCTGCGGCTTCTTGGGATCGCCCGCGCTGTCGTCGACGCCGGTGATCTGCTTGCGACCGTCGACGATCGACGTCTGCGTCAACCCCATGCCGGCGGCCGCCTTCATGAGATCCCAGGGCATCGACTCTTCCTGGTCATGCTTGATCGCGATCGGGCGGATCAGCTTGGACGCGAAGCCACCCAGCATCTGGCGAACGCCCGAGAACATCGGCGAGTCGTGAAAGAGATCCATGACTAGTTGCCTCCAGCGAGGTTGGCTTTTTCGGCGAGCACGCGACCGAACCGTTCGTCGCCGTGGAGCGCCTCGAACGCGCGCGCATCGCGCATCAGCTTCTCGACGGGATAGTCGTTGACGAAGCCGTAGCCGCCGAAGATCTGCACGGCATCGATCGTCGCCTTCGCCACCGCGTCACCGGCGACGACGCGCGCGCGGCTCGCGAGGTCGAACGCGTTCGGTTGGTTGGTGTCGAGGGCCCACGCGGCGTGGAGCGCGAACAGCCGCGCGGTGATCGCCGCGGTCTCGCCGTCGTCGCGCAGCCGGATCAGGGACTCGAAGGATCCGATCTTCTGCTTGAACTGCACGCGCTCGTTCGCGTAGTGCTTCGCGAGCTCCATCGCCGAGGCCGCCACACCGGCGGCCCGCGCGGCGAGCGACACGCGCGCCCACGCGAGGATCTCGTCACCGACGAGCTTCGCCTGCTCGCCGCGCGCGAGCACGTTCCAGCCGTGGACCCCCTTGGTGTCGAGGTGAATGGTCGCCCACTTCGCGGCGCGCCACCCCGACGGCGTGATCGCGTCGCGCTTGACGGCATCGGTGGACAGCAGGAACACGGCCTCGCGCGCGACCACCAGCACGTGCGTCGCGGCGGCGAGCGCCGGTGCCGGACCGAGCTTGCCGGTGACGCGCAGGCCCTCGCCATCGGTGGTGATCTCGAGCAGCCCGCGGCTGTCGTGCACCGTGGTCGCGAGACCGCCGGAGGCGAGCGAGCCGAACAGCGCTTGCTTCGCGTTCGAGCTGCCCCACTTGCCGACCGCGAGGGCGGGCTCGACGTTGGTCTCGAGCAACGCGGCCATCGCCGCGCAGCCGCGCCCGAGCTCGTAGCCGCGGAGCGCGCGGGTGGCGTGCGAGTAGGCGCCCTCGAGCATGCCGTCGTTGGCCGCCGGCACGGCATCGAGGAAGAAGCCGAGCTCGCTCGCGACCGGGACCAGGCGATCGGGCGCCGCGCCCGCGCGATCGGCGTCGGGCCCCCAGCCGCGCAGGTCGCGCTCGGCGAACTTGCGGATGGTCTGTACGATCATCTGTTGCTCGTCGTCGAGCTTGAAGTCCATGCCGCCGGTGTAACGCAAAAACAGTCAGGATGGACTGTCGACGATTGTTACTTCCGTATTGCGAAGCATCCCCGGCGGTTATCTCAGCTTGTAGGTCAGTTCGAGGGGACCGCCTCGGCCGCGGTGATCACCGGCGACTCCCAGCGGTTGTACTTCCAGAGATCATCGGTGGCTCCACCCGTGACGTGCTTGCAGGTCGCGAGGTCGAGCTCGGCGATGGGCTTCTTGGGCGGCTTGGTTCGTGTCATCAGCCCAGGTTCGCTGCACGCCCTGGACCGGCGTGTGCGCGAGCGGCGACGAGGAGTTAGCGGATGATCCACCGTGGTCGAGCAGCCCGTTTCCCGATCGATCGGGAAGCGGGTTGCTCGATGCGAGCTAACCCGGCGTGACGACGGCGTTCGGCGCTGGATCGCCGACTGCACCATCGAGTGCCCTGATGAACGTCTTGGAGCTGGGGCTGATAGGATCGCTGCTGGTGTCGCGCAAGCAGGAGCCGCCGACGACGCGCTCCCTCCCGGTGGCGCGAGGGCGACCACGTCTGGTGGTGATCGGCGGGACCCAGGTCGGCACGCACGTGCTGCCGCTGGTCGGCGTGGTGACGATCGGGCGAGATCCGAGCTGCGAGATCCGGATCGACGATCCGTCGATCTCGCGCAAGCACGCGCGGGTCGTGATCGGAGAGACGTTCACCGTCGAGGACCTCGGATCGAGCAACGGTTGCGAGCTGCGTGGGGCACGGTTGCCGGTGGGGCAGCCGGCGCGGCTCGACTTCAACGAGGTCGTCACCGTGGGTTCCGTCGGCATCGTCATCCAGCAGCACACGCCGGTCTCGCGACAGCGCTCGCTGTGGGGGCATGGCTACTTCGAGCTCCGGCTGATCGAGGAGTGCACGCGAGCGCACCGCGCGGGGACGTCGTTCGGGGTGCTCCGCGTGCGCGCGAACGAGGACGACGCCACCCTCGGGAGCTTGCTGGCGAGCGTGCGCGAGGTCGACGTGGTCGGGACCTACGCGCCGGGTGAGTGGGAGGTGCTGGTGGTGGACGCCGTGCGCGCCGAGATCGACCGCGTCGTCGCGGCGCTCCGCGGCAACATCGCGGGCGTGGGAGTCGCCGCCGCGGTGTTTCCCGACGACGGCCGGGATGCCTGGGCGCTGGGCGCGGCGATCACCGCGCAGCTGAACCAGCTCGATGCCACACCGGCATCGCCGCGGCTGTCCTCGGTGGGGCCGATGAAGGCGCTCGGCGAGCTGGTCGACAAGGTCGCGCTCGGCGAGATCAGCGTGCTGATCCAGGGCGAGACCGGCAGTGGCAAGGAGGTGGTGGCCGAGGAGATCCATCGGCGGTCGCGGCGCGCGAAGCATCCCCTGCTCAAGCTCAACTGCGCGGCGCTGCCGGAGCAGCTGCTCGAGAGCGAGCTGTTCGGTCACGAGCGCGGCGCGTTCACCGGGGCGGTGGTCGCGAAGGCCGGGCTGCTCGAGGAGGCCGACGGGGGCACGGTGTTTCTCGACGAGATCGGCGAGATGCCGCCGGCCACGCAGGCGAAGCTCCTGCGCGTGCTCGAGCAGCGCGAGATCCAGCGGGTCGGCGGGCTCAAGACCAAGAAGATCGACGTCCGGTTCGTCGCCGCGACGCACCGCGATCTCGATGCGGCGGTGGCCGCGGGGACGTTCCGCGAGGATCTGTTTTTTCGGCTCGCCGCGATCACGCTGAGCGTGCCCCCGCTGCGCGAGCGTCCGGGCGAGCTCGACGAGTTGATCGAGCGGTTCGCCGCGCATACCGCGCGTGGCCTCGGGCGCGCCACGCCGGTGCTCTCGGCGGCGGCGCTCGCGATGCTGCGCTCGCATCACTGGCCGGGCAACGTGCGCGAGCTGCGCAACGTGATCGAGCGCGCCACGCTGCTCTGCGATGGCACGATCGAACCGGCGCACCTGCCGTTCGATCGCGCGCTCGAGCCCCGCGTGGTCGCGTTGCCGGAGCTCGTGGGCGGGCTCGACAACGTGCGCGCCGCCAGCGAGGCCCTCGAGCGCCGGGCGATCGAGGAGGCGCTCGCCGCGTCGCAGGGCAACCAGACCGCGGCGGCGCGTGCGCTCGGCATCTCGCGGCGCACGCTGACCAACAAGCTGAACCACTTCGGGTTCGAGAGGCCGCGCAAGCGCACGTGACGACGGCGCCCGAGCTCCGCCGGTACGTGTGCCCTCGTTGCGGTGAGGTCGCGGCGACACCGGGTGCGTGCCGGCGCGATGGCGAGGCGCTCGAGGATGCCGACGACGACGAGCTGCTCGGCGTCGAGCTCGGCGGGTACCGGATCGCGGCGGCGATCGGACGGGGAGGGATGGGCACCGTGTATCGCGGGGTGCAGCCGATGATCGATGCCGAGGTCGCGATCAAGGTGCTGTCGCGCGAGCTGGTCGGCGAGCGCGAGACCTCGGAGCGGTTCGTCAGCGAGGCGCGGATCGCGAATCGCGTGCGCCACGAGGGGCTGGTCAAGGTGCTGTCGATCGGGCTGACCGCCGACAACCGGCCATACCTGATCATGGAGCACCTGACGGGCGCGCCGCTGTCGACGCTGATCGGCGCGAAGCTGCCGCTCGGGACTCTGCTGCGCCGGCTCGCAGAGGCCGCGCGCGCGATCGCGGCGATGCACACCGCCGGCGTGATCCATCGCGACCTCAAGCCGAGCAACCTGTTCGTCACCACCGCCGGCTTCATCAAGGTGCTCGACTTCGGGATCGCGAAGCTCGCCGACGAGCGCTCGGGGTTGACCCGCACCGGCCACACGATCGGCACGCCGGGCTACATGTCACCCGAGCAGGCGCAGGGCGATCCGATCGATGGCCGCAGCGACATCTATGCGCTCGGCGTGGTGCTCTACGAGACCGCGGTCGGGAAGCGTCCGTTCGAGGGCCGCGTCGTCGAGGCGCTGGCGACCGGTGAAGCTCCACCCGCGTTGCCGGACTCGCTGCCGCGCGCGCTCGACGCGATCGTGCAGCGCGCGATGGCGCACGACCCGGGGAGGCGCTTCGCGACCACGAGCGAGCTCGCCGACGCGCTCGACGCGGTCTCCACCGACGAGGCCGGGCCGTTGCTCGACGCGCCGCTCGCGGTCCCGGTGACAGCGCCGATCGAGACGGTGAAGGACCGACCCTCGGTGGCTCGCCTCGGCCGCTACCTCGTCGAGGGAACGGCGGGGCGCGGCGGCGAGGGCGTGGTGTTGATCGGTCGCGATCCGAAGGTGCAACGCCAGGTCGCGCTCAAGCTGCTCGATGCCGGCGATCGCCGCGATCGGATCATCGCGGAGGCGCAGGCGATGGCGCGGATCAATCACCCGAACGTCGTCACGCTCTACGAGCTCGGCGAGGACGGCGACCAGCTGTTCCTCGCGATGGAGTACCTCGAGGCGATCGATCTCGAGAACTGGCTCGCCGAGCCGCGCACGTGGCGCGAGATCCTGACGATGTTCGTCGCCGCAGGCGCCGGGCTCGCCGCGGCGCACGAGGTCGGGGTCGTCCATCGCGACTTCAAGCCGGCGAACGTGTTGCTCGGCAAGGATGGGCGGCCGCGCGTCGGTGATTTCGGGATCGCCGAGGTCGGCGCGTCGACCGGCGATGCCGCGGGCACCGCGGTGTTCATGGCGCCGGAGCAGGTCGAGGGTGGCCGCGTCGATGCGCGCGCGGATCAGTTCTCGTTCTGCGCGTCGCTGTGGCTCGCGCTGTACGGCGAGGCGCCGTATCCCGGGGCGACGGCCGTCGCGATCGCGATCGCGGCGCAGCGCGGGCAGCTGCGGGAGCCGCACGGCGACGCACCGGCGGCGCTCCATGGCGTGTTGAAGCGCGGGCTCGCCGCGGCGCCATCCGCGCGGTTCTCGACCATGCCGGCGCTGCTCTCGGCCCTCGAGCGAGCCGCGTCACCGCGCCGCCGCTGGCCGTGGCTCGGGGCGGGTGCGCTCGTCCTCGGCGCCGCCACCCTGGTGGTCGCGACGCGCGAGCACGCGCCCACGCTCGACGAGGTCGAGGCGATCACGGATCCCGCGGAGCGCTTGCGCGCGCTCGTGGAGCTGCCGCGCGAGCCCGATGTTCGCGCGAGGACGCTGGACGCGCTTCGCCAGCTGGTGGACCCCTCGGCGAGGATCCAGGCGCTCGCCCGCCTCCCCGCCGACGAGCGCACGACGGACGCGGCGCGGCTGATCGCGCGCGATGCGATGGCGCACGGCTTCGTCCGGAGGGTCCAGCTCGATGGCGATCCCGTCGCCGAGGCAGCGGCGTTCGCGGGAGACACGCTGATCGTGCCGATCGGCGATCGCGTGATCGCGGTCGATCCCTCGGGCGCGTCGAGAGTGCTGGCGACGCTGCCGCTTCCGCCGCGTCGCCTCGCCGGCGATGCGCGCGAGCTGCGCATGCTGGTCGATGATCAGATCCTGGCGACGCCGCTGGATCGCACGGCCTGGCAACCCGTGGCCCGCTGCGACTACGAGGTCTCGGCCGGTCGTCGGGCCGAGGCGAACGCGGACCTCACGGTCCTCGCATGCGTCGGCGCGCGCTCGCGGATCCTGATCGACGGCAAGCGCACCGAGATCGAGCTCGATGTCCGCGATAGCGTCGCCTTCTCGGCGAACCGGATCGCGATCCGGCGCAGCGACGAGATCGAGGTGTTCGACAGGACGGCTGCGCGGATCGGGCGCAAGCAACTCGTCGCGACCCATCACGCAGTCGCCGACGAGGTGGTCGCGTACATCACCGACGGCAAGCTCGAGGCCTGGGATCCGGTGACCGACGCCACGGCGCCATCAAACCTCCCCGCGGATCGCGTCGCCGTGACCGGTGGCGTAGCGCCCGCGGTGTTCGCGACCGCGGCCGCGGGCATCTGGATCGCGCACGTCGAGCGCTCGCCCGCGCTCGCGCTGGCCGAGACCGAGATGCCGCGCGCGATCACAACGCGGATCGCGGGGAGTCGCGTGATCGAGACGAGCGCGACCGAGGTCATCGTGCGCGACTTCGCGGTCGGGCGCGCGTGGCGTCAGCGCGGTGCGCCGGGACAGGTGGTCGCCGATGCGACGGGGACGCGGGTCGCGTCGTTCGATGGTCGCGCGGTGCGGCTGTGGACGATCGACAGCCCGCCGGCCGTGGCGATCCCCCGGATGATCGCGCAGCTCCACGACGAGCTGGCGATCGTTTCGCAGCTGCGACGAACGGCGTTGCGCGCGTACGATCTGCGCGGCCGGGTCGTCGATGCGCTCCCCGAGACCGATCAGCTGCTCCCGTCGGCGAACACACTCCTCGTGGCGCGCGACGGCAAGAGCCTGCGCTGGGATCCAACCGCCAGGCGCGTGCGCGACGTCGCCGATCATCCGCTCGGGTTTCCCTTCGCGAGCGGCGACGAGCTCTACGAGCATCGCAACGAGACGATCGTCCGCGTTCGCGATGGTGCGCCCACGGGTTGTACCGGCGGCCCCCAGCAGGTCTCGCGCGATGGCTCGACGGTGCTGCTGTTCAAGAACCCCGCGATGTTGACCGTGTGTCACCTCCCGGCCGGCGTGCCGACCTCGCTCGCCATCGAACCCGAGCTCGACCCCAATCGCCCGAGCGTGCAGTGGCGGCTGTCGCCCGACGGGGCGCGAGCTGCGGCGATCGATTCGCGGCGACGGCTGACCGTGTACGACACCCAGACCGGCAAGCGGCTGGCGCTGCCAACGGAGGTCGCGCAGCTGGTCGCGCTCGAGGTGGTGTGGGGCCCGGGCACGAAGCTGCTGGTCTCGGCGACCCGCGGGCTGGTCACCCTCGACGGCACCACCGCGACCACGCTCTCGACCGAGGCTTCGCACAAGGATCCGCGGTTCAGCGCGGATGGCTCGCACGTGATCTCGGTGTCGCGCGGGCGGCTGCTCGCCTGGACGCTCCCCGATCCGACGCCCCACGAGCTCGGCGAGCTCGCGCCGCCCAGCGATGCGCGGACCTTCACGCTCGCGACCACCGACCACGCGATCGGTCGCGTGATGACCGGGGTCAGCGTGGTGTTCCCGTTCGCGCCGCCGGAGGTCGCGATCGTCGAGGGCTGGTACGCGCGGTTCCGCTAGCCGCGTGTGCATGGAACTTGCTCGACCTCGGGCATGCACCCAGCATGGAATCGTGCGGGCCTGTGGTCCGAGCCCGACGCCGATCATCAGCGTCGCAGCAGGCGTCGAGCGCTGATCGGGCTCGCGGTCCTGCTGGCGGTCATCCTCGTCGTCGGGAACCAGCTCTGCTACGAGCTACTCGTTCACGCAGCCAGTGCTCCGCGATGAGCGAGCGCGCAAGCCATGCGCGACCGCGAGTCCGAAAGACTCACCGCGTTGAGAGGACCCGCTCGATCTCGTGAGCGCGAGGATCGAGAAGCCCCGACGATGGCGCACGAGGTGCACTAGCACGGTCTTGCAGACCGGCTTGGCTCCCGCCGAGACGGTCGCGACATGACCCCCGCGCAACGGGTCTCGCCAATGACCCTCCAGAGTCGCGGCTTCGAGCTCGTCACCGTGCCCGAATTGCTCGGTGTCGCCGCCTACCGCGATCCACCGGCTCACGCGGTCCTTCGCTCCCCATGACCACGGGATGGCTGTTCGATGGGAGCAGCACGCTTGTGAACCGACTCGACCTCGGACCGCGGAGCCTCCTTGTAGTGCTGCAACCGGTACTGGATCGTGCGAACGCTGATGCCGAGCATCGCGGCAGCCTTCGAGGTCGAGCCTCCCGTGGCCTTGAGGGTCTCGAGGATCGCGTAGCGCTCGAGCTCGGCCAATGTCGCGTTGGGCACGGTCGGGACTCCAGGCGTCGCCGTGGGTGGCTGGACGCTGGTGGGAAACAACCCCGCTTCGAGGACCGGCGTGGTCGTGAGAACGACGGCGCGTTCGATCGCGTTCTCCAATTCACGGACGTTGCCCGGCCAGTGATAGGACACGAGCAACTCGAGCGTCGCCGGAGTAACGCCGTCGATCTGCTTGGTGTTCTCCAGGGCGTGGCGGTCGAGGAAGAACTTCGCGAGCGCAGGGATATCCGTGCGGCGTTCGCGCAGCGGCGGGATCTCGAGGGCGACCACGTTGAGCCGGTAGAACAGATCCTCGCGGAACCGACCCTGCGCGACCTCCTGCGTCAAGTCCCGGCTGGTTGCCGCGATGATGCGAACGTCGGCCTGCAGCGTTCGAGCGCCGCCAACCCGCTCGAACTCGCGCTCCTGCAGGAAGCGGAGCAGCTTGACCTGGATCGCCGGCGACATCTCTCCGATCTCGTCGAGGAACAGCGTGCCGCCGTCGGCGAGGGTGAGTCGGCCATCCTTGCGCGACGTCGCGCCGGCGAACGAGTCCTTCTCGTGTCCGAACAGCTCGCTCTCGAGCAGCGACTCGGCGAGTGCTGCGCAATGCAACTTGAGGAACGGGCCGTTCGCGCGGGGAGAGCGCTCGTGGATCGTGTTCGCGACCAGCTCCTTGCCGGTGCCGCTCTCGCCGGAGATCAGCACCGTCGCCTTGGTGGGGGCGACCCGATCGACGATCTCGAACAGCCGCTGCATCGGAAGGCTGGACCCGACGAGGTTGTCCTGCGCGACGCGATCCCTCACCCGGGCGCGAAGTCGACGGGCCTCGCAAGCCAGCGCACGAGCCTCGAACAGCTTGTCGAGCACGAGCAGCAGCTCGTCGGCGTTGATCGGCTTGCGCAGGTGCTCGGTCGCCCCCGCACGCATCGCCTCGACCGCCGATGCCACCGCCGTGGAAGCCGTCACCACGACCACGGCCGCAGGAGCCTCCATCGCGCAGAGCTCCTCGACCAGCTCGAGGCCGTCGACGCCCGGCGTCTCCAGATCGGTCACCACCACATGTGGGCCGAACGCGTTGCACCTGGCGAGGGCGTCGTGCGCATCGGTTGCGGTCTCGACCTCAAACCCCGCCTCGCGAAGCAGTGCTGCGAGCGTGCTGCGGGCGTCGGTCTCGTCATCGACGATCAGAATGCGGCCGCTTCGACTCATCGAGAAGTTCCACTAGCGAGCGTCGTGCCACTCGTTGCAGCCCGCGACACGGTCTGCGTCGAGGGCAGGGCACACCGCTTGCGATGACGATCGGGCATGGCGACTCTTCCGTACGACCCCGCGTTCGATCGGCCCGTACCCGATCGGCAGTCGTCGCTGTGGCCGCGTGAGCACGGGACCTACGTCCAGCTCCTCGCGCCGCTGCTCGCTGCCATGTTCGTGAGATCTCCGACCATCGCGGGTGTGCTCCTCGCGATCACCGCCAGCGCTGCCTTTCTCGGTACGGAGGCGGTCCTCGTGTCCAATGGTGGACGGGGCCGTCGCCGCCAGCGGGTAGACGGCGCACGCGCCGTGCATCGCGCAAGACTGTGCAGCGCGATCGCTGCGGGCGCAGGAGTTGCCGGGTTGCTCCTCGCACCCCGGGCCGCGATCGAGCTCGTCGGGTTGGTCGCTCTCCCGGCGGTGCTCGCGATCGCGCTCGCGACCCGGCGAAAGCTTCACTCGTTCATCGGCGAGCAGATCGCCGCGCTGGCGCTGATCGGGGCCTCGGTGCCGGTGCTCGCGGCCTCGGACGTGGCGCGCAACGACGCGCTCGTATGGTGGCTGATCTGGATGGTGGGCTTCGCGGCCAGCGTGGGCGCGGTGCGCGGCGTGATCGCCCAACGCCCTCGGCAGACGGAAGCGGTCGATCGCGCGGACTCGCCGCTGTTCGTGTTCCTGGTCGCCAGCCTGCTCGCGATCACGGCACACCGGATCGCGGTCGCCTTACCCCTGCTGTTCGTCAGCGGGGTGATCCAGATGATCGCCCCCAGCGCGAAGCAGCTCTCCACCGTCCGCGTCGTGCTGGCGATCACCGCTGCGTGCTCGGCCGCGCTCGCCATCACGTTCTGGTGAGCTGTGGTGCACGGGTCGCTCGCCTGTCACGCGCGGGCTCCTGGGTCGCGCAGATCCTGCGAGCGCGTGGGTCGAGACGCAAGGTTGTCGCACGATCGCCCGGCTGCGCTGGTCGTGCGGTTGCAGTGAGAGTGGGTATGAAGAAGATCCTGGCTCCAACCGACTTCTCCCCGTGCTCGCAGGCGGCGACGCATGTCGCCGTCCGACTCGCGAAGGAGACCGATGCCGAGCTCGTCATCGCGCACGCCTGGTACGTGCCGGCGCTCGCGTTTGGAACGGAGCCTTACTCGTTCTCCGCGGACATGATCCAGGTGATGTCCGACGAGGCCAAGCGCGGCCTCGACTCCGCCGTCGCCGACGCGACGCGCCAGGGCGTTCGCAGTCTCAGCGGCGTGATGCTCTCGGGGACACCGCCGTGGTCGCGACTCGTCGATGTCGCCGAAGCCGACCCCGCGTTCGACCTGATCGTGATGGGCACGCACGGTCGGACGGGCCTCAAGCGCGTCGTGCTCGGCTCGGTCGCGGAGAAACTCGTACGCCACGCGCCGTGCTCGGTGCTCGCCGTCCGGGGGGAGCCCCGACCGACCGGGTTCACCGACGTGTTGTGCCCGATCGATTTCTCCGCGAGCTCGCGGTTGGCGATCGACCGAGCCGCCGAGCTGGTTCGACCCGGCGGATCCGGCGTCACGCTGCTTCACGTGGTGGAGGTTCCCGTCGCGCAGAGCGGCGAATCGTTCGAGGCCTCGTTCCTGCGCGATCTCGACAAGGCAGCGACGTTCGCGCTCGACGAGATGGCCGTGGCGCTGCGAGCGAGAGTGGCGGTCCCGGTGACCACGCGAGTGCGCCTCGGCTACGCGGGCTCGCAGATCCTGGGCGTGCTCGACAGCGACCCGACGTTCGACCTCGTCGTGATGGGCAGCCACGGTCGCACCGGCCTCCGTCGCGCGCTGCTCGGCTCGGTCGCGGAGAAGACGGTGCGCCATGCGCCATGCCCCGTGATGATCGCCCGCGACCGGACTGCCTGAGGTGCGGCGTCCGACGCGCGAGCCTCGTCCGGTGTTGGTGCACCGAACAGGCGTGTTGTAGTGGCGGGGGGCGGACTTGAACCGCCGACCTTGGGCTTATGAAACCCCTGCTCTAACCAGCTGAGCTACCTCGCCGAGTGGTGCGAGAAGCTAATGGGACTTGCGTTTGCTGGCAAGTCGGTGCGGACGAGATCGTGCGCGGCTTTCGCACCTAACTCCTGTAAGCTCCCAAGGAAATCAGGAACATGGGTGGCGCATTGGGAGCGCATACGCTATCGTGCCGCGCAGATCGGGGATCGTCTAATGGCAGGACAGCAGCCTTTGGAGCTGCTCATCAAGGTTCGAATCCTTGTCCCCGAACGAACGCGATTATGAAGCTCGATAAGACAACGTCCCTGTTCTTCGCCACCAAGATCGACAGCAAGCTGCGCGAGGGCCTCGCGCTCAGCAAGCCTGGCGATAAGAAGTACTTCGACGGCAGCTCTGAAGAGTTTCTGCGCGTGTTCGAGATCGGAGACGAGAAGGACAAGGAGCGATGGATCGGCAAGATCATCAAGCCCGGTCCGGCCGTCACCGAGGTCGATGACATCCAGCGCAACATCCTGTCGATCCTCCGGCGGGTGGCGCCGAACGCACGGATCCCGCAGAGCGCCGTGAAGATCTTCGTGCTGCAGGGTGCGATCGCCGCGCCCGCCGTGATCGATGACGAAGACGAGGCCGACGAGGTCGTCGGTACCTCGGGCCCGTACATCGCTTACTAGATCTTGGTTCCGTCGCGCCGCGTGAAGTAGCCCTTGCCGTCGGGCGTGTTGTGATACGCCATGTCGACGTCGGCGTCGGTGTACTCGGCGCCATCCGCGCTGTCGCGGTTCGAGACCTCGAGGTAGCGCGCCGGCGCAGCGCTGCGGTTGATCAGCTGATGACCGTTGGGCTCGCCGGCCGGAAACCCGGCGCACATGCCGGCGCGCAGCGTGGTCTCTCCCTGGTCGTTGCGCAGCACCACCTCGCCCTCGAGGATGTAGACGAACTCGTCCTCGCGCGTGTGCCAGTGGCGCATCGACGACTCCTTGCCGGGAGCCAGCGTCGTGTAGTTGATCCCGATCTTGGTGAGCCCGAACGGATCGCCGAGCGCGCGCTTGTCGCGGGGCAGTACGCGCGACTTGTAGGGCTCGGGGTAGCCCGACGTGGTGCGTGGAGTCAGCGTGGAGGGATCGAGCGTGGTCGGTCGCGACATCCCGTAAGGATGCCGGTACCGGAGCGTTCGTGTCGCGCCCTGGCGGCTGTGTCGCCGGAGAACGGGCCGATCTAGATCGGTTCGAGAGCGAGGATCGGATCCCCCGCGTTGACGTCGGCCCCCTCGGCGACGAGGACCGCCTTCACCCGCACCCGCTCACCGTCGAACAGCACGCGGTTGAACGTCTTCATCACCT
>Ga0075163_10004261_pt1 | contig 19198 bp, 21 predicted proteins | sample JI1023141ADNA_FD_71478 | JGI IMG/M metagenome (GOLD analysis project Ga0075163, IMG submission 71478) | Wastewater effluent complex algal communities from Wisconsin, to seasonally profile nutrient transformation and Carbon sequestration -... | ecosystem: Engineered > WWTP > Effluent > Algae...
ACACGGTACAAGGCAAGAGCCTGATGCCCCTGCTGCTAGGCAAAACAGACCAGCTTTACCCATTCGTGGTCGCCCACTTCACCGACACCCAGAGGATGATCCGCGATGAGCAGTGGAAGTTCATTCGCTACCAGAAGGCGAAGCAGTCGCAGCTCTTCGATTTGAAGGACGACCCGTTGGAGCTACGCAACCTCGCTGACGATCCGGCCCATCAACAAACGAGGAACAAGCTGGACGCAGCCTTGACTCTTTGGCTCCGCGAGAATGGTGATCCATATCTGGAAAGCCGAGAACGCTGATCCGCCTGCATCCTGAAGCATCAAGAAGTCTGATTGACACCCAAACTTTGTATGGCAAAGCTTTATCACCATGAACAAGACCCGCCTACTGCTCATCCTGCTAGCCGTCATGTGCTGTGGCATTTTGATCACCGTGCGGATGGTGGTCAGCGGCACGTCCACTTATGATTTCCTCAGTTGGAATCTTGGGCTGGCCGCTCTCCCGCTCATCATGAGCGAGACGATGATTCGCTCAAAGACTTGGATTGCAGCCCTGCTTTTCCCCGCCTGGCTGCTGCTGTTTCCAAATGCTCCGTATGTTCTCACCGATCTCTTCCACCTGAAGCCCAAGTCCCAGATTCCGCTCTGGTATGACCTGCTTCTGCTGTTGTCGTGCGGTGGGCTTTCCTTTTTCATGGGGCTTATCTCGATGAAACAGGTGCATGAGGTCGTCGCCCGGACTTTGGGCGCGGTCAGCGGCTGGATCGTGGTTGTGGTTTCCATGTTCGCGACCGGATTCGGCATCTACCTCGGCCGTTATCTTCGTTGGAACAGTTGGGATGTGGTCACAAATCCGCTACCACTATTCTCCGACATTGCTGATCGTTTGCTGCACCCGCTGCGTCATCTGGACGTCTATGGTGTCACAGTCGGATTCGGAACGTTCCTCGTTCTAGCCTACGCGCTGTTTGTGACGAGCGGCGGCGAAACCTCAAATACCGCCCACGCCCGGAGTCCTCGGTCCAACTGACGCCAAATTCAAACCCGCCAGCCGAGCGTCTTCCGCTCGCCGTTCCAAGGATGATCAGCGCTGTGGGTATGCAGCGTCAGCTCGATGCTGCGCTCGCTGAGGCGGGCCATGGTCCAGCCAGTGGTGGATTTCGTGGGATCGGCGACGTACGAAGTCGCGAGTGTGTTGATGATGTGAATGTCCTGATGCGCCGCGAGGCTCCAGTGATGAATGTGGCCGTGAATGTAGGCCTTCACATGCTTGCGGGGCGCGATGATCTGCCAAAGCGCCTCGGAATCCTCCAGGCCTCCGGGGAAGTGGAGAGGATCGCCGCCAAGACGTGGATTGTGATGCGCTACGATGATCGCGGGCTTGCTGGTTCGTGCGTCGAGTTCCTTCGTGAGCCAGTCACGTTGCTGCTGCCCGAGGTCGCCTTGGGCGATCATGGTTTTCTTGAGTGAGTCGAGCAGGAAGAAGTTTGCGTGCTTGGTCTCAACGATGCCGTTGTAGCGACCCGAATGAAGAGGCGCTGAGGGGATGGTCTTGCGATAGGCGTCGAGAAAGATTTCCCGCTCGTCGTGATTGCCGAGCGTGAGATGCACGGAGAGTCCGGCTTCACGGAGAGGGCGGATCAAGCCGAGGAACTTCACATAGTCGCCCGGCTGGCCGTCGCGGAGAGCGAGGTCGCCATTGATCAAGACGGCGGCCGGCGGCTGCGGGAGTTCGAGCAGGTAGTTCACAGTATCACGCAGATGCGCAGGGATGGCGGAGTCGAGCGGCTGCTTTTCCCCGATGTGTGTGTCGTTGAGGATCGCGATGAGCGCGTCGTCAGCGCCGGTTGTCGCTGCTCTGGTGAATGCGGGGAGGACAATCGAGCTTCCGAGTCCGGCTAGGAAGCGACGACGTGAGAGTGGGGGCAGATGAATAGGCATGTGGTTTGAAAATGTGGCACCCGGCCAACGTTCTGGATGGGCACTCCATGATACGCCGCATTTCTTTTCTTATCGCACTCGTCGCGACGACGACCTCCGTCCTGTCCGCCGCCGAGCCGCGCTGGTTCAAGGGCAACACGCACACTCATTCGCTCTGGAGCGATGGGAACGACTTCGCTGACATGATCTCCGACTGGTATCGCAGCAAGGGCTACGACTTCCTCGCCATGTCCGATCACAATCTGCTCGCGCGTGGAGACAAGTGGGTGGCGGAGGAAGTGATCGAGAAGAAGAAGCTCGCCCTCGGCAAGAAGGTGCTCGACAAATATCGCGCGCGCTTTGGCGACAAATGGATCGAGACCCGCACGAACGACAAAGGCAAGCTCGAGGTGCGGCTGAAGACGCTCGAAGAGTATCGCAAGCTAATCGAGAAGCCCGGCGAGTTCCTTCTCGTCGAGGCCGAGGAAATCAGCGCTGGCATGGGCAAGGTGCCGATCCACATCAATGCGATCAACGTCTCCGAGGCCATCAAGCCAATCAAAGACGTCACGTCGATCCGTGAGGTGATGCGACAGAATTTGCAACTCGTCGCCGAGCAGGCCGCAAAGACCGGCAAGCCGATCATCGCGCATGTGAATCACCCGAACTTCCAGTGGGCGCTCACCGCCGAGGACTTGGCGCATGTGATCGAGGACCGCTACTTCGAGGTCTTCAACGGCCACCCGAAGACCTTCACGCCTGGCGATCCCAGCCGCGCGACCTCGAACACCGAGCAAATCTGGGACGTGGCCAACACGATCCGCCTCGCCGAACTGAAGGCGCCCATTCTCTACGGAATTGCCAGCGACGACTCGCACAACTACCACGGCGGCGATGTCACGCCAGGTCGCGGCTGGGTGATGGTTCGCGCCGAGAAGCTCGAAGCCGACACACTCGTCAGCGCCATGCAGCGCGGTGACTTCTACTGTTCCACCGGTGTAACACTCGAAGACGTGAAGTTCGACAAGGCGACGAAGAAGCTCTCGATTAAAATCAAAGGCGAACCCGGCGTGAAATACACCACCGAGTTCCACGGCACGCTCCGCAACTACGACCGCGCCGTGAAAGAAGTGCCCGCCGATCCCAAGGACACGCATCCCGTCCGCCTCGAATACACCGCCGATGTCGGCAAGGTCCTCGCCAAGTCTGACAGCCTCACTCCGGAGTATCAGATGACCGGCGACGAACTCTTCATCCGCGCCAGTATCACCTCCACGAAGACGCCAACGAATCCCGTTTGGGAAGGCCAGACCGAGCAGGCGTGGACGCAGCCGGTTGGGTGGGAGAAGTAGTATTTCACATGGCGCAGTTTAGCCACGGACCGTGATCGAGCCATTGCCTAGATCGACAACGAGTTTCCTTCCACTCGGGGTCTTGATTTCAACTGTCTCGCCGGTTTGCGCGACAGATTCGCGCCACACTCTCCAGAACTCGCCAATCGGCCCGATCTCACGTCGGCGATAGCGACGCGCATCCCCAACTTGCCTAAAGGTCATTCTTGATACTTCGCCCTTCGCTCCATAAATAACCACCGCCGGCAAATCTAAATCCTCACTCTTCACAAACTCCCACGAGATACAGGCAACGTGGCCCCCAGTTGAATTCACAAAATAATCATCATGCCAAACGTGGCGTCTGAAGGTCCACAATGTCTTGTGCAGTCCGTTAGCCTTGCGGAGTCGACGTAGTCCGCTCTTGGCCGAAATCTTCAGTTCATATCTTTGGTTGAGGGACAAAATGGTCTTGTCGGAGGGCGGAACGATTGAAGTCCCGAATGAATCGCACGGCCCAATAACCAAACAACACGCAGCAGCCAGCAGATGAATTGTGCGGCGAAAAACCATGGGGGGACACCTAACTTTCGCTCCACAAATCCGTCCGCATCCGCTCCGCCTTCAGAATCGCCCGAAATCTCGACTCATCCTCCTCGCGCGTGCTACTCACGAGCGTGTAGTCGTACTTCGGCCAGTGCTCCATTTCGGCGATGGCGTTGGTCATGCGGAGTTCGAAGGCGGCGGCATCTTCGGTGCCGCGACCGGCGAGGCGACTGCGGAGTTCTTCGACGCTGGGAGGCAGGATGAAGATGTCGAGGTGGCAGCGCTTGAGAATCTCGTCATCGTGCGCGCGAACTTGCGCAGCGCCTTGCACGTCGATGTCGAGGAACACATCCACGCCGCGCTTGAGATTATCGAGCACGAAGCTCTTCAACGTGCCATACCAGCGACCGTGGACCTCGGCGTATTCGAACAGCTCGCCCGCTTTAATTTTTTCCTGAAACTCGGACTCGCTGACGAAGAAGTAATCCTTCCCGTTCACCTCGCCGGGACGCGGTGCGCGCGTGGTGCAGGAGACTGAGAAAATGGCCTCGCCCGCGTCGGCGGCCTTGCGGCAGAGCGTGGTCTTGCCGGAGCCGGACGGACCGGAGACGACAATGAGGAGGCCGAGGCGTTTTTGCGGCAGGTTCATTCGACGTTTTGCACCTGTTCGCGAATCTTCTCAATCTCCGTTTTCGCAGCGACGACGAGGTGGGCGATCTCGGCGTTGTTCGCTTTTGAGCCGATCGTATTGAACTCGCGCGCCAGCTCCTGCGTGAGGAAATCCATGCTGCGGCCCATCGGCTCCTTCGCGGCGAGGTAGGCGCAGAACTGCTTCAAGTGGCTCGTCGCGCGCGTGATTTCCTCGGACACATCACAGCGGTCGGCAAAGAGCGCGATCTCCTTTACCAGCCGCTCGTCATCGAGCGGCAGGGGCACTCCAGCGTCTTCAAGCCGCTGACGGAGCAGCTTGCGATGTTGCTCAGTCACCTGCGGCGTGAGTCGCGCGATGGCGTCGAGAAGTCCGGCGAGAATCTGCAGACGGCCCTCGATGTCGCCCTTCAGATGCGCGCCCTCCACCTCTCGCATGGTGACGAGTTGGGCCAGCGCGGCATCGAGAGCCTTTTCGATCAAAGGCCACGCGCTCGCCGGTTCGACCTCGGCTTCGTGCAGGTCGAACACGCCGGGCCAGCGCGTGATGTCGGCCGCCGTCGGCGCGGCGCTGAGACCGAACTTCTCCGACATGCCGCGCAACGCCTTGAGATATTGCGATGCTAGATGCTCATCGACTTTCAAGACGGATTCGCCACCTGCACCCGTGTCCGTTTTGACCGACACGTTGATGCGACCTCGCGAGAGGATGGCACTGACTTTGTTGCGCGCGGTGTTCTCCAGCTCGTTCAGCTCGCGCGGCAGGTTCACCACCACTTCAAGCGCCTTCCGATTCACCGAGCTGCACTCCACGAGCCAGGTGACCCCGTCACCCTGCGACTCGCCCCGGCCAAATCCTGTCATGCTTCTCATGGCGGCAGACGATGGACATGCCTGCCGCATTGGCAAAGGAAAGTGCGGGCGGGCTTGAAATGGATGACAACCGGACGGCCTTCGTTTATGAACGCGAAATCCATGATCGACACCATCGAGATTCGGAAACGTGCGGAGAAAGATTTGAAGGCATTGCCGAAAACCGACGGACGTCGTGTCGCAGAGGCGATCCTAAATCTGAAACCGAACCTCGACGGCGATGTGAAACGTCTGACGAATCACACGCCTGAATTTCGTTTGCGAGTCGGCACCTGGCGCGTTCTGTTTGAGATCGAAGGCAGCAAGGTTGTGATTTATCGCATCCTGAACCGCAAAGACGCCTATCGTTGAATCCCATGAGTGCCCGCACACAAATCATCCAGCAAGGCGGACGGAAGGCGTTCGCTGTCATCCCGTACAAGGACTTCGTCCGCATGAGTGATGAACTCGAGGATTATCGCGATCTCAAAAACCTGCGCCGCGCGAAGGCCGACCCGAGCAATCGTAAGGGCAAGCCGTTTGAAGCGGTGGCTCGCGCGATGGGCCTGCTGGGCAAGAAGCACAAGTGACCCACTCGGTCATTCGTGTTGATTCGAGTGCATTCGTGGTTCTTCCTCACCGATGCAATCCCTGAACTGGAACTCGACTCAACTGACTCACGGCTGGCAGCGCGGCGTCACCGCCTTCTTTTGGGGGCTGGGTTTCAAAGAGGCTGACTTCGACAAAGCGCAGGTCGGGATCGGCACGCCGCTGCTCGATGGCAATCTCTGCAACGTCCACGCGCACGAGCTGGCAAAGCTGATCCAGGAGGGCTGCAAGGAGGCAGGGCTGATCGGCTTTCCGTTCGGAGTCACGGGCATCAGTGACAACATCACGCAAGGTCACGAAGGCGGAAATGCCTCGCTGCCGTCGCGCAACCTCATCGCGAACGGTGCGGAAATGGTGTGCAGTTCGCATTGCTACGACGCGCTGATCGGCCTGCATCATTGCGACAAAAACGGCCCCGGATTCGCCATGGCGCTCGCGCGGCTGAACTATCCTGGCCTCATCGTGAATGGCGGTAGCATCATGCCCGGCTGCCACAAAGGAAAGCCGACGACCATCCTAGATGTGTATGACGCCGCGGCGCGTGCGAGCCAGGGCACGATGACGCATGAGGAGTCGGAGCAGATCATCAGCACGGCGTGCCCTGGCCCCGGTGGCTGCGGAATCGCGGCGTCGTTCAACACCTGGGGTATCGCGCTCGAAGCGCTCGGCTTGAGTTTGCCCGACACTTCTTCGATGCCTGCGATCGAATCCGGCAAACGCGAGGAATGCCGTCGCGTCGGCGCTGCTGTGCGCGTGCTGCTGGAGAAAAACATCCGCCCGCGTGACATCATCACGAAGGCGTCACTGACGAATGCGATGACGACCATCGCGGCCATCGGCGGTTCGACAAACGGCGTGCTCCACATCCTCGCCGTCGCGCGCGAGGCAGGCGTTGATTTCACACTGACGGACGTGCAGGCCATCTGCCGTCGCACGCCCGTGTTGTGCAATTTCGCACCACGCGGCCGAGGTACGATGGTCGATCTCCACCGGCTCGGCGGCACTACAATGCTGCTCGCGCATTTGCTCAAGGCAGGTCTGCTCGATGGCTCGTGCCTCACCGTCACCGGCAAAACGCTCGCAGAGAATCTGTCGGGTGCGCACGATGTGCCGTTCCCGAACGAACTCATCGCGCCGCTCGATGCACCGTTCAAAGCCTTCGCCGACATCCAGGTCTGCTTCGGCAATCTCGCGCCTGACGGCATCGTCTTCAAAGTGTCGTCGATGGAGGACCCGCACTTCCGGGGCAAGGCGATCTGCTTCGAGAATTCAAAGGGCGTCCACGACGCCGCAGCCGAAGGCCGCATCAAGCCCGGCCACATCGTCGTCGTGCGCGGCTGCGGTCCCGTTGCAGCGGGCATGCCCGAGCTTCACGTCGCCAGCGCCGCGCTCGCCGTGCCCGAGCTTTACGGAAAAGTGGCGCTCATCGCCGACACGCGCGTCTCCGGTGTGTCGAGCGGTGCGGTGGGCGTACACTGCGCACCCGAGGCCATCGTCGGCGGGCCGATCGGCTATGTGAAGGACGATGATGAAATCGAGTTCGATCTGCTCAAGGGCGAGATCACCGTCCACGCCAATCTTGACTCACGCCTGAGCGGAGCAGAGCCTGTGCGCCACAATCGCGGTTACCTCGCCGACTTTGCCGCGACCGTTACTCAGGCGAACGAAGGCTGTGTGAGCCAGTGGGTGCAGTGAGCGGTGTTCCTTGTCGGAGTTCCGCCTTCAGGCGATCTTGTGGAGCACAGGCGAACCGCTTTGCAGCCGGAACACCAACAGAACTGCCATCCAACGGGATTGACCTCACCGCGCGCTGCCGCAATACTCCGGCTCGTTCTCCCCTATGAAATCCAAACTGCCCATCCATGTGGTGCGCGCGATCTTTTTCGCGCTCTCGGTTTTCGTGGGGATCACCATCGCGCTTGGTTTTCAGCAGCCGGCATGGGTGGGCGCGTTTTCGGGAGCGGGGTTCATGGGGCTGCTGTTGGTGCTCGATCTGGTGTTCGCCCGGTTTTCGATGCGCGACTTTTCCCACGCGACCTTCGGCCTGCTCATTGGTGTCTTTTCCGCGTGGCTGATCACGAGGATCGGCCTGTTCGACCTGGCATGGTTTCAGACGCTGGACAATGGCGACACGGTTGGCTCCATCGCGAAGATCGCCATCTACGCGGCGCTGGCGTTCTTCGGCATCACGATCGCGCTGCGCAGCGACCGTGACCAGTTCGCCTTCCTGATTCCTTATGTGCGGTTCCGCCGTGATGCATCCGAGGGCGAGCCGCTGCTGTTGGATACGAATGTGATCATCGATGGCCGCATCGCGCGCGTGGTGCAGACGGGATTCCTCACCGGCACAATGGTCATTCCGCGTTTTGTGCTCGACGAGCTGCAGCGCTTGGCTGACTCACGCGAGCCAATCAAGATGGAGCGTGGCAAGCGCGGCATCGCGCTGGTCGAGAAGATGCGTGAGATGCGCGATCTCGACCTGGCCATCCAGGAAGACACATCGCCCGCGGACGCACCAGTGGACACGCGGCTGGTGAATCTGGCGCGCGAGCTGAATGCGCGGCTGCTGACGAACGATGAGAATCTCGCCAAGGTGGCGCGTGTGCGCGGTGTGGCGGTGCTGAGCCTGAATGAACTCGCGCTCGCGCTGCATCCTGAAGTCGCGGCCGGAGATGAGATGCAGCTTAGCCTCATCAAGCCCGGCAAGGACAAGCATCAGGCCGTCGGCTATCTCGCGGATGGCTCGATGATCGTGGTCAATCACGCTGCAGAGAAGATCGGCGAGACTGTCGCGGTGGTCATCTCGGGGACGACGCCCACGAGCGCCGGGCGGCTGATTTTTGCGGAGCTGAAAAAAGCGGAATGACATTTGCGCGCGCCGCCGTCCGCGCTCCCATTGCCGCATGGTTCCCATATCCGTTTCCTATGAAGGCAGCCTCCGTTGCCGCGCCACCCACGGTCCGTCGAAGAACGAGTTCATAACCGACGCGCCGGTCGATAATCATGGCAGGGGCGAGTCTTTCTCGCCCACCGACCTCGTCGCCACCGCGCTCGCGACGTGCATGGCCACGGTGATCGGCATCAAGGCGCAGCAGAAGAGCATCAACGTCACCGGCATGAAGGTGAGTGTGGAGAAGCACATGAGCGAAGACGCCCCGCGCCGCATCGTGCGCTTGCCAATCACCATCGAGATCCCGCTGCCACCCGATCATCCCGAGCGAAAACTCCTCGAAGCCACCGCCCTCGGCTGCCCCGTGCATCACAGCGTGCATCCAGACATCGACAAGCCGGTGACGTTCGTTTGGAATGGGTAGGATAACGCCAAATGGATATTGTTGAGGACACTTCTATCGATGCGGAGAATCTTGCAACGTTGTCAGCGATGATGGCAGATGGCGATGGCGAGCGCGAGATCCTCAGATTTTTGAGGGATCGTCCTCTTCTGGTTTCGAGGGCATTTAATTCACATGCGTGGGGATCGGTCCATGTAATCAAAGAGTTCCAATTTGGAGCGGACTATCGCGCAGACTTTCTGATTCTGTCTGCGGATTCTGGTGCTTGGTACGCGCACTTGCTGGAGCTGGAGTCACCCAACGAGAAGCCATTTAACGGCAACGGTACCCCAAGTCGGGACCTCGCAAGAGGACTTGCACAATTGGACGAATGGAAAATATGGATTGAACACCACAAAGGGGAATTCAGGGCGACCCTCGCGAGTTATCTCCAGGCCAAGGCGGTCCCTGCATATTGCTCATCCGGATCCGACCACCAAAAGGCACATACAGAGGTCATTGATCCTCGGACAGTTTTGTATCTGGAGTTCACCGTAGTAGCGGGGAGAAGGTCCCACTTTGGGGCGCTCGAACAGCAGCGCCGGGGATTGATGTTTGAACGTGGCCATCGAATAGCGAGCTATGACCGATTTTTGGACGCTGCGCAGCCCAGCCGATAAAGATTCGCTGATCGGCCGGAAATAACTCGGGCAGAGGCGGCGATTCTTCGGACCACCATGAATCGCCGCGCGCTCCTCCACCAATCCACCGCCATCGCCGCGACTGCGGCTGTTTCTTCTCTCACCCGGCTCCGCGCTGCTGATGCGGCGGCGAAGAAGGTGAAAGTCGCCGTGGTCGCGCTTGGTCGCGGGATGGGGCATGTGCAGGCGCTCTTGAAGATCCCGGGCGTGGAGATCAAGTATCTGGCCGAGGTCGATCCGAAGCGCCTCGAGAGCGGACTGAAGGTGGTGAACGGCGAGCAGGCGGTGTCGTGCCACGGGGTGAAGGATTTTCGCACGTTCCTCGATGACAAGGAGCTGGATGCGGTCTTCATCGCGACGCCGAATTTCTGGCACACGCCGGCGGCATTGCTGGCGATGCAGGCGGGCAAGCATGTGTATGTCGAGAAGCCAGGCAGCCAGAATCCGCATGAGGCGGAGATGATCGTGGCGGCGTCGAAGAAGTACAACCGGCTGGTGCAGATGGGCAATCAGCGCCGCACCTGGATGAAGGAGGCCATCGAGGCGCTGCACGGCGGCGCAATCGGTCCGGTGCGCTTTGGTCGTGCGCACTACTACAACAGTCGCAAGGCCGTCGGCCTCGGCGCGCTGAAGGCGGCGGAGGACATCGACATGAATCTCTGGCAGGGACCGGTGCCAGACGACGCAAAGCACGACATCAAAGCCTTCGCCCACTACGACTGGCATTGGCTCTGGCACTGGGGCAATGGCGAGTTGGGCAACAACGGCATTCACAGCCTCGACATCCTGCGCTGGGGCTTGAAGGTCGAGTATCCGACCCGCGTGACCTACAACGGCGGGCGCTACTTTTACGATGACCCGCAGGAGACGCCGGACACCGGCACGGCGGTTTATGATTGCGGCGATGTGGGCTTTGAGTGGGTGCAGAGCAGCTCCCATCCGCGCGTGGTGCCGATGGAGAAACCCGCCGGCGAGGTGATTTTTTACGGCGACGGCGGCACGATGGCGGTCGCTCGCGACTCCTGGACGACCTACGACCTGAAGGGCGTGGAGATGGGCAAAGGCAAGGGCGCGGGTGGCGGCGATCCGGCGCACATGGGCAACTTCATCGAGGCGATCCGTGGCAATGCCAAACTGAACTCGCCCATTGAGGAAGGCCAGAGGAGCACGATGCTCTGCCACCTCGGAAACATCGCCTACCGCACGAACACCGTCGTGCGCTGCGATCCGAAGACGGGCAAGATTCTGGACAATCCCGCTGCGGAAAAGCTCCTGGCCCGGCCCGAGTATCGCAAGGGCTGGGATGTGAAGATCTAGCTCCGCACACCAAGCTTCAGCCTTCGCGCGCAATTCTCGGCCATCCGGGATAGCGCCTGTTTGAAGATTGGGTCGAGATCGGCTTCCCACCACTCGAGGCGGGCGGTCTTCGCACCAGGGCCGTAGAGACGCTCGTACATCTGCCGTTTCAGCTCGATGCTCGATCTCACCCAAAACAGCAGGATGCACGCGATGACGGCCACGGCGATAAGGACTTGAACCGAGACCAACGGCGGGCGGATGGCCCAGGTGGCGATGACGGGCGTGCGGAAAAGGTCGGCAGCGAGATCAAAGCAGGTTTTCATGGCGGCGATGGTGTCATGACTGCCGCAAAAAATGAAGGTCAAACTTGTAAGGAGATTGTCAGGAGATTCACACCCGCCTCACAATTCACCAGCGGGCAGGCGCTCACGAAACCCGCGCCTGAAACCCCGCGATGAGCATCCCGCCATCGACGACGAGCGTCTGCCCCGTGATGAGGGTACTGCCGTTCACGAGGCTGCCGATGCACGCCGCCACATCTTCGGGCTCACAGACACGTCCGAGCGGCAGCGATTTCTCGAAGGAGTTTTTCACCTCGGCGTAGTTGGTGCCCAGGCCTGATTTTAGCCAACGACCATTGATGAAACCCGGTGCCACGCCGTTCACTCGGATGTGCGGAGCCAGGGTGCGGGCCAGTGAGACGGTCAGGCTGTCCAGCGCGGCCTTGGAGGCGCAATATGGAATCGAGCTGCCCTGCCCGAGTTGTGCCGCCACGCTGGACACGTTGATGATGATCCCGCCGCCGCTTTCGATCATCGCCGCGCGGACCGCACGCGCGCAGTGGAATGCGCCAAGCACATTGACGCGGAAGAGCCGCTCCCACACTTCGTCCGTCGCCAGATCGAGGTCATCGAAGGGGATGAAGTTCGTGGTGCCCGCACAATTGATCAGCACGTCCACGCGACCGAACGCATCCAGCGTTGCAGCCACCATCGCGCGGCAATCGGCATCCACGGCCACATCAGCACGGATGGCCACGGCGCGGAACCCAGCGGCCTTGACGTCGATCACCGTCTGGTCCGCTTCGTCCTTCGAGCGCGAGTAAACAACCGCGATCGCATGGCCTGACTTTCCCAGCTCGAACGCCGTCGCACGGCCGACGCCCGTGCCTCCACCTGTGATGATCGCCGCCTTACCGCCTGCTGGATTGTTTTTCATGGCGGAGGAATACGCCGACGCGCCGCCCGGTGGCAAGGACAACTCCGATGCCGCCGCCATTCCGATAGACAACCCGGCAGCCGGGCGTTAAACCTCGCCACTCGTCAAACCAATCATTCCACACATGAAATCATCACTCGCAATCATCGCCACCTTCACACTTGGCAGCCTCGCCTTGGCTGGCGAAGTCCAGATCTTCAACGGCAAGGATCTCACCGGCTGGGACGGCAACATGGAACTCTGGAGCGTGCAGGACGGTGCCATCACCGGCAAGACTCCGGCTGATCCTGCGAATCCCGGCAAATCCACGCTCAAGCACAACACTTTCCTCATCTGGCGCGGCGGCGTGGTGAAGGATTTCGAGCTCACGCTTAAGTATCGCATCGTGGCCGGGAACTCCGGCATCCAGTACCGCAGCAAGGAACTGCCGAAGGGCGAGAGCGGACCGATCATCAGCGGCTATCAGGCCGACTTTGAGGCCGGCAAGACCTACAGCGGCATTCTCTATGAGGAGCGAGCGCGCGGCATCCTTGCCAAGCGCGGCGAGAAGACCGTGATCAAGGACGGCGACAAGGTGACCGTCGGCAAAGACGGCAAGGAGAAGAAGCAGGCGAACATCGAGGTGACCGGCTCCGTCGGAAACTCGGACGAGATCCAGGCCTCGATCAAGAGCGAAGACTGGAACGACTACCGCATCGTGGCCAAGGGTGGCCACTTGCAGCACTTCATCAATGGCAAGCAGACCGTCGATGTGACGGATGAATCCACCGTCGGTGCCAAGGAAGGCCTCCTCGCGCTTCAGATCCACGCCGGCCCGCCGATGACGGTGCAGATGAAGGAGTTCAAGCTCGTCGAGCTGCCCTAGCCCACTCTCGCGCTTCGGCCAGATCTCAAATTGATTGTCGCAAGACCGGCGGCGCCTCCCTGGCATTGGCCGGTCTTGTTTTTGAAGCGGATGACGCCGCTCAATGGGCAGCCGGTGAGGTGCCCAGGCTCAGCGTCGATTGCATCGCCTTTATCTTGGCCAGATCGCGCGCCTCTGGCTCGTCGGCGAAGACAACGACAATCGCGGCGAGTCCGTCCGGCTTCCACTGCTGCTCCTTGAGCAGCCAGTTCTTCACAAACTCGGCCACCGACTTACGGCACACCTCGCGCACCTGCTTGATCTTTCCGGGCGATCCCGCGCGGCGCTCCAAAGTCGGCGTGAGCGATTTCTCGAGTGCCGCGAGGTTCTCTTCCTTGTTGAAGCGCAACCAGCCGCTCTCGGATCTCTTTTCCATTCTCTCCGTCCGAATCGCGGGCGGCAGGCTCGGACGGATAATCGGCGCGATGACGGTGACGACATTGCCATTCGTGCTCAGCTTCCAGTCGTCGGAGAGCTTTAGATGAAAGCGATACACGGCGGGAACGCGAATCTCCGACTCGGTGGTGCCGAGGTAAACGACATCGTTGAACATCGTCTTCATGTCGTATTTCGAGATCGTCTCGTCCGACTCCATCGTGGCCAGCTCAAGAATGTCGCCGTGACTGGAGTCGATGCGCGTGACTGACTCCCGGAAAGTTTGCGTGATGTGCTGTGCTTGGAATTTCTCTGGCAGGCCTTTGAGAAACGACAACCCGCTCTTTGCAAAGCCCGAGGATGCATCGAGAAACTTCCAGCCGACGATCCCAGCGATGATCAGCGCCGCCAGCATCGTGAGAGCGAGCGTGGTCAGGCAGCCGGGGCGTTTGCGCGAGGAGGCGATTGGAGCGGACGATTCCATGTCGAGAGAAAGAATAAGAGGAGCGGAAATGTGCTCCAACTCACGCCTCGCGTAAAAGCACAATTCCAGAGAACTAAGCCGTCGAAACTCTGCCGCAGCCCGCTACGCCGGGTTGATCACCCACGCCGCAAGAACGAAGCCGACGGTGGTGAGCCTCGCAGGGCTGGGCGTCTGCTTTTTTGTCTCGGCGGATGGTTTTACCGCACTCCGCCCGTACTCTGCCTCCATGAGACCCCGCCCTATTGCACCCGGAGGGAAGGCCGTGAGCCTGACGCGAAGCGTCCTGTTCCTGGCTATGGGCGGCGTCGTGACGCTGCGTGGAGCCGACACGACAGTGGGGCCGCCGTCGGGCGACGATCCAGCTCTACCTCAAGCCGTGAAGGAGCAAAACTTTGATGCGATCATCACGAACTCTCCGTTCACCCGTTCCTTGGGCGTGTCCGATTCCCTCATCCTCACCGGCATCGCGCATATTGAGGAGGATGTCTTCGCCACGTTGCTCGACACCGCGACCATGGAGTCTCACGTCGTCTCAAGAACGGCCAACGCTCGGGGCTGGCAATTGGTCGGCGTCGGTGGGAGTGCCACCGAATTGCGGACCTTGTCGGCAAAGATCCAAGTCCCAGGCGGGCAGGTCATCTCCGTCCGCTACCAAAAGCCGCCGCCCAAAATCACTCGAGCCATGTCTCGCGGTGGTTCCTCTGGCGGGAGCTCCCCGCCCTTGAGCGCAGCCCACATGGAAGAGGCCCGCCAAGCCGCTGTGAACTACCGCGAAGGCTTCACCTCAGACGGTTACCCCAAGGCCCCGCCGGCGGAGATGGTGGAGAAACTCTCTCGCCTCAGTGTCAGTCAGCGCGAGGACATCAACCGCCAGATGATCGGCCTCCGCAACCAAGGCCTCGGCATGGAGGAACGACGAAAAATCTACGAGGACACGGTGAATCGGGCCACTCAAAGACGATGATCGTGTTGGCCTCTTCAGCCGCGCTGCTTGGTCATGATCCAATGCCCGAGACAAAACAATCCTGAGAGCAGCATGATGCCCCCCAGGCCGATGAGGACCTCGAAAGGAAAAATCGCAAAATCGGTCATTCGGCTGACTTTTGGGTCTTGGGGCAGGTAGGTGACCTTGGCTTTGCCGGTGGCTTGTGCGGACTCGTAGTCGTCGCTATCGACTGCGAACTCCTTCGTGATCGTCGGGTGGTTGGCTGGCGTGTATTCCACCACCAAGGTCGAATACTGCCCTCCTCTGGATAGCCGTTGCGTCGAGCTGCTAATCACACGGCCTTCCACCACCGCCGAACTTTGATCGAGCCTTCGAGCGGTCTGCACATACCCCCAACCGAAATTCAGGAGCCAGATGCCCACTCCCACGAGGAAGCCGACGATCAGAATGACTTTGGAGTGGTGCCGCCACATGGAGTGATCAGATGTTGCTTGTTAGTGCCTCATCGGCTGTTTCGGGCGTCCGAGCGATGCATCGAGTGCTCTCGTTGAGGTTCTCGACGGCTACCCTTTTTGAAACACGATTGGATGCAGCGCGAAACTCGCACCGCGATCAAATGCCGGTGATGTTTCCGGCTTCATCGACCTCGATGCGCTCGGCGGCGGGTACCTTTGGCAGTGCGGGCATGCGGAGCATTTTGCCGGTGAGGGCGACGAGGAATCCGGCGCCATTGGCGATCTCGAAATCGCGCACGGTGATGTCGAAGTCGCGCGGGCGGCCGAGTCTTGCGGGGTCGTCGGAGAGGGAGTTCTGCGTCTTGGCCATGCAGATGGGCAGGCGGCCAAATCCGGCGCGCTCGAAGACGGCAAGGCGCTGTCTGGCCTCGTCGGTGAGCACGACGCCGCGTGCGCCGTAAATGCGAGTGGCGATGGCGGTGACCTTTGCCTCGACGGAGTCGGCGTCCGCGTAGAGTTGCGGCAGTGCTGGAGTTTCCGCAGGAACGGCAGCGACGACCGCTTGGGCGAGGTCGATGGCTCCCTCTCCGCCTTTGCCAAAGACATCCGCAATGGCGCAGGGCACGCCTGCCGCTAAGCAGAAGCGATGAACGGCGGCCATCTCGTCGTCGTGATCGGTGTGGAAGCGGTTGATGGCCACGAGCACGGGGCGGCCAAACTGCCGCGCGCTGTCGAGGTGAGCGGCGAGGTTTTCCAGACCGCGCTCGACGGCTCCGACGTCTGGTTTGGTCAGCTCGGTCAGGGCCACGCCGCCGTGCATCTTCAAGGCGCGCACGGTGGCGACGATGACGATGGCGGCCGGGGCGAGTCCAGATTGGCGGCACTTGATGCCCATGAATTTCTCACCGCCGAGGTCGAAGGCGAAGCCTGCCTCGGTGACGGCGTAGTCGGCATGGGCGAGAGCCATGCGCGTGGCGATCACCGAGTTGCAGCCGTGCGCGATGTTGGCAAACGGGCCGCCGTGCAGGAATGCGGGCACACCTTCCATGGACTGCACCAGATTCGGCTGGAGGGCGTCACGCAGCAGCGCTAGCAAGGCACCGGTGACGCGGAACTCCTCGGCGAAGATGGGTTCTCCATTCTCGGTGAATCCGACCACGATGCGGTTCAGCCGCGCACGCAGATCGGCGAGCGACTCGGACAGGCAAAGGATGGCCATCACCTCGGAGGCGGCGGTGATGTCGAAGCCCGTGGCACGCTCCACGGCATGGCTGCCGCGTCCGATGCGGATCTGCCGCAGCGCACGGTCGTTCATGTCCATCACACGCTTCCAGAGGACGTGATCGGGCTTCAGCCGGGTGGAAGCGTTGTAAAGATGATTGTCGATGATGGCCGACAGCAAATTGTGCGCGGAGGTGATCGCGTGGAAGTCGCCGGTGAAGTGGAGGTTGATCGAGTTTGAAGGCTCCACGCGGCTCATGCCGCCGCCAGTCGCGCCGCCCTTGCGGCCGAACACTGGCCCCATCGACGGTTGCCTGAGTGCGAGCGCGACAGGCTTGCCTATCTTTTTCAATCCCTGCGCCAATCCGATGGAGATGGTTGTTTTCCCCTCGCCAGCCGGAGTCGGCGTGATGGCCGAGACGAGGATGAGCTTTCCGCGTTGCGGCCGGCTTGCCAGTGCATCGAGCGAGACCTTGGCCTTGTCGGTGCCGAAGTGAATGAGGTGCTTTGGATCAATCCCGATCCCGTCTGCGATGGCGGATACGTTGGCGGCTGGCATCAGCCGACATTGGCGAGAGCGAGGCAAATGCAAACGCGAAAACGACGTGCGAGTGGGAATGGAAGCTTTAGCCGCGCGCGCCGTTCTCATCGACGTCATGCACCTCTTCTCCCTGATCGCCGTCCTCAGCCTCATCACCCTCGCCACATCGGCGGCGGACCGTCCAAACATCGTGCTCGTGCTGGCTGACGACCTCGGCTACGGCGATCTGGCGTGCTACGGCAACAAGGACATCCACACGCCGAACCTGGACAAGTTTGCCGCCGAGGGATTGAAGCTGACGAGCTGCTACGCGGGACACGCGAACTGCTCGCCCTCGCGCACGGCGTTGATGACGGGCCGCACGCCGACGCGAGTGGGCGTGCGTGATTGGATCCCCGAGGACTCGCCGGTGCATGTGCGACGGAGCGAGATCACCATCGCGACGCTGCTGCGGAGTTCCGGCTACACGACCTGCCAGACCGGCAAGTGGCATTTGAACGGCGAGTTCAACAAGCTCATGCAACCGCAGCCGGGTGATCACGGGTTTGATCATTGGTTCTCCACGCAGAACAATGCGTATCCGAATCACCACAACCCCGACAACTTTGTGCGCAACGGCAAGGAAGTCGGCAAAACGGATGGCTACGCCGCGCACATCGTCGCGAATGAGGCGATCCGCTGGCTCACAGACCTGCGAGACAAATCGAAGCCCTTCTTTCTCTACGTCTGCTTCCATGAGCCGCATGAGCCCATCGCGAGTGATGACAAGTACTCGAAGCTCTATCCCTCTGCCGATCCCAGCTACTCCGCGCATCACGGCACCATCACACAGATGGACGATGCCTTTGGCCGTGTGATGCGCGTGCTCGATGAGCAAGGTGTGCGCGACAGCACCTTTGTCATGTTCACCAGCGACAACGGCCCGGCGATCACGCCGCAGCATCCGCATGGCTCGGCCGGTCCGCTGCGCGACAAGAAGGGATCGCTCTACGAGGGCGGCATTCGCGAGCCGGGCCTGATCCGTTGGCCGGGAAAAACAAAGCCCGGCTCTGTCAGCGACGAGCCTGTGTGCGGCGTGGATTTCCTCCCGACGGCCTGCACCATCGCTGGCATCGAGCCCCCAAAGGATCGCAAGCTCGATGGTACCAGTCTGCTGCCAGTGCTCGAAGGGAAAACCATCACGCGGTCCACGCCGCTCTACTGGCACTTCAACCGCGCCGCAGGTGAGCCGAAGGTGGCGATGCGTGTGGGCGACTGGAAGATCCTCGCTGGGCTCGACAAGCCACCGGCGGCAAAAGGCAACAGCATCACCGTCGAAGGCGAGCAGGCGTTCAAGACCGCCGAGATGACGACTTTCCAGCTCTACAACTTGAAGGAAGACATCGGCGAGAAGCGCGATCTGGCTGCGTCGGAAACCTCGAAGCTTGCCGAGATGAAGGCACTGCTGACCGCCAAGTATCACGAAGTGCGCGCCGAATCGCCGAGCTGGCCTGCGTGGGAATTCACCGGCAGCGAGGGAAAGAAGATCGTGTGGCCAGACTATGTGAAGAAGCCGAAGGCTGGGAGGAAGTAGCGTCGCTACTTCACAAACTCTACCATCTCGTAGAGCTTCGGATCGCGCTGCGGCTGGCGGCCTGAGCTTTTGATCTTCTTTATCATTTGGGAGAAGAGCGCATCGCTCGCCGCAGCCTCTCCGCCTTCCATGTCGCCGAACTGCTCTTCAAGCTTCTCGGGGTCTTCACCGGCTTCCAGCCGACGCACCATCTCGCGCAGCTCGGGCGGCGTCTTGTCACCCATGAGATCCGTCATCTTGCGCATGAAGTGGCCGAGCTGGCGCGGGTCGGGATTTGTCTCGTCCATGCCGGACATGTCGCGCT
>Ga0075163_10004262_pt1 | contig 19195 bp, 37 predicted proteins | sample JI1023141ADNA_FD_71478 | JGI IMG/M metagenome (GOLD analysis project Ga0075163, IMG submission 71478) | Wastewater effluent complex algal communities from Wisconsin, to seasonally profile nutrient transformation and Carbon sequestration -... | ecosystem: Engineered > WWTP > Effluent > Algae...
TGCGCCGCCTGCGACCCGACGAAACCACCACCAGCCGCATTTCGGATATTGCCCTGGCCACCGTGACGGTGATCAAGGATCTAAAGCTGCAATATCCCTATTGCGCCCTGGCCGGCATCACGATTGATGCGCAGACCTTTGGCGGCGAGGTGCCCACCCGTGCATTTGACGTTAAGCGAGTCAATGCGCCGATCCCGTCTAACTATGACCCGGAAACGCGGACTTACACCGGGATCTGGGATGGCACATGGAAGCGCGGCGAAAGTGACAACCCTGCCTTTGCTATCTGGGATTTGCTGACCGATGGCCGCTATGGCACCGGCGAAGATATCCCGGAAGGGCTGGTGGATAAGTGGGCCATCTATACGGTGGCGCAGCGGTGCGATGGCCTGGTGCCTGATGGCCGCGGCGGCACTCGCCCGCGCTTCACTTTCAATGGTGTGCTGAACACGCGGGAAGATGCTTACGATGTGCTGAATGCGCTGGCCGCATCTTTCCAGGCAATGACCTATTGGGCCGCCGGTGCTGTGGTGCTGGTGCAGGATGCGCCAAAGGAAGCGGTCAAGATCGTGACGCCATCAAACGTGATTGATGGCACGTTCACCTATGAAGGCACCGCCCTGCGCGCGCGCCACAGTCAGGCGCTGGTGACCTGGAACGATCCCGACAATGAAGGGAAGCCAACCCCGGCGATCTGGCATGACGCGGAAGCGCAGGCGCGTTTCGGCCGGCGCCAGGCCGATGTGCTGAAATGGGGCTGCACCAATGAAGCGGAAGCCATCGCCTTTGCGCGCTGGGTGATCGATACCGAGCAAAGCCAGGATCAGACGGTGAGCTATAAGGCATCGCTTGATCAGGCGGACCTGATGCCAGGCGATGTGATCGATTTGGAAGATCCCAGCATCAGGGGCGCCAGGTGGGGCGGCCGCATCAATAGCGCCACCAGCACCACCGTGACACTTGACCAGGCGGTGACGCTGGACGAAGGCGAAACCTATTCCATCAGCGTGGCGGGCACATCGGACGGCAAGCCCATCCCGCGCACCATCACGAATGCGCCAGGCACCACCGATGTGATCACTATCACCCCGGCGCTGCCGGATCCGCTGCCGCAACCTGGCAATCAGTGGGCCATCTTCTCCAACCAGGTGCCCGCCCGAAAATTCTCGGTGGTCAACAATCGCCAGCTGGAAAGCAATGTTTTTCAAATCACCGCTGCGCTTTACGATCCAGACAAATGGGCGCGCGTAGAGGAAGATTTTGTGCTGCCGCCGCGGCGTTACAGCCTGCTGCGCACCGGCGGCATTTCGCCCCCCACCGGCATAACGGTGCGCGAATATATGTACCAGGCCGGCCCATCGGTGAAATCGGCGGCGCTGGTTTCCTGGGAGGCGCCAAAGGATCCGCGGGTGCTGGGCTATGATTTCGCCAGCAAAGGGCCATCTGATGCGGACTATATCCAGCGCGCTGGCCAGTTTGCCCCCACCGCGACCGTGCAGGATGTGATCGCTGGCACCTGGTCATTCCGAGTGCGGGCATATGATGATCTGGGGCAGCGCAGCCCATGGGCCACGCTTGATGTGGCCCTTCTATCTCTGATGGAAGCCCCCAGCGATGTGCTGGGCCTGCGCCTGGCGATCCAGGGCAACCAGGTGCTGGCCACCTGGCCGGCGGTGCTTGATCTGGATTTGTGGCACTACCGGATCCGCCACACCACCGCCCTGACTGGCGCGACCTGGGCCAACGCCATTGACCTGGTGGAACAGGCCACCGGCACCCAGGCGACCATGCCGGCGATAGCTGGCACCTATCTGATCAAGGCGATTGATACCCAGGGCAACGAATCGAAAAACGCCCGCCTGGCGGTGCTGGATCCGGCGCTGCTGGCTGATGTCAATATCGTGGTGACGCTTGAACAGGCGCCCGAGTGGGCCGGCACAAAAACCAATCTGGAAAATGCCGGCGGTGTGCTGCAGCTGCAGGGTGACCCCATCGCCAATTGGCCCACCCTAGCCGCGGTGGAAAGCCTGGCCTGGGGGATCAATGGGCCTGCCGCTTCTGGCGTCTATCAGATCGCCGCACCGTTTGACATGGGCGCGGTATTCGGCGCGCGCATTTCAGCAGCGATCAGCGCCACCGCCGGCGATCTGCAAGACCGCATGGCAAATTGGGTGACTCTGGCTGCGGTTGACACCCTGGCCGCGCTGGGTGCCGATGATTGGGGCATTCAGCTGCAGATCCGCACCACAAATGATGATCCGACCGGCAGCCCCACCTGGTCAGATTGGGCTGATGTGGTGGTGGGCAATTACAATTTCCGCGGCCTTGATGCGCAGGTGCTGGTGGACCGTTACCACCCATCCGCCCAGGTTTATCTGGCTGGCCTGGCGCTAACCATCGATATGGATGATCGGCGCATTAAGCTGGAAGATCAGATTTGCCCAGCCGGCGGCACCACCATCTTTTTTGCTCCGCCCTTCCGCGACGTGCCCAACGTGCAGATGACCCCGCAGGATCTGCAGAGCGGCGACAAGTGGGAAATCGTGAAAACCAAATACAGCGTGTGGATCCGCTTCTATGACGATGCGGCCGCCGATGTTGAGCGCACCTTTGATCTAACTGTGACCGGATACGGAGTCGAACAATGACCCAGAATGCCCTAGCCACCATTGATCCCAATGTGCTGGGTGGCACTGGCCTGGCAGCCTGGCTTGAGTCGTTCAAGCCAAACGTCTACAGCAACCACCGCGGCGCGGCGCGGCCAGATTATGCTGTGGCCGGCATGATCTGGGCCAAATCGATCAGCAGCGCCGCGGAAGAAATTTACTACTATGACGGCGCCGGCGATATCCTGCTGGGCACGTTCAACCCTACTGACCACACCCTTCTGGCGAAGCTGCTAAAATCGCTGGATGCAGGCGCTACCTTTGGCCCCGATCTGTTGCTTGATCGCGCCAGCCCATCGCCGCAGGCAAACGATATCCTGGGCGCGGTGCGCTGGGGCATGCGCAACGCATCGGCCGCGCAGGTGATCGCGGCGATGGATACCGCCGAAATCGTCACCACCACCGCGGCCGCCGAAGCGGCGCGGCGATTGTTTCAGGTGATGATTGCCGGCGCGCTTTCCACTCGCATGACGCTGGGCCAGGGCCTTTTTATGGCAGGCGCAACCGGCGACGATCCAGGGCCTGGCAAGATCAACGCGGCAGGGCTGCAGATCAATGGTGTGGATTTGAGCACCAGCGTGGGCCTGCAGCTTTCTGTAACCGCCAAAACGGCCACATATTCGATGCTGGCGGCTGATAAAGGCACCGAAATAAACTTCACCACCGCCGGCGTTACATTCAATCTTCTGGCCGCGGCAACCGCAGGCAATGGCGCCACCGTTGCGGTGCGCAATTCGGCATCTTCCGGTGATGTGACAATAGATCCGAATGGTGCGGAAACACTAGACGGATTGGCAACCAGACTCTTGCGCCCCGGCGATATCGTATTGCTGCGATCAGATGGGGCGGCCTGGCTGACAGTTTCCGGCGCCTATTCCTTTGTGAGCGGCGAGCAAACCCTTGCCCTAAGCACGATGTTTGCTGTCTCGCACGGCCTAGGCGAAAAACCCAATTTCGTGCGCGCGGTGTTTCGCTGCACCACAGCCAACATGAATTGGGCAGTTGGCGATGAAATCGATTACGGCGCTGTGCAATGGTCCTATGGCGGCGCGCTACAGGCCGATGCAACCACCATCCGCGCTTCAGTCAACCAGACCTACTACCCAAACATCACGGACAAATCTAGCGGGTCCGGTGGAGGACTCACAGGCACCGCCTGGAAACTCGTTCTAATCGCTAAGAGCATCAAGGGGTAGAAAATGCAAAAATTTTATGTTGATCAGGATGGCCGGTGCCTGGGGAGTTTCGATGGCCCCCCGGCGGAATCACCCTTTGCTGGCACACCAGTGGATCTTGCGCCGGATGATGCGGGGACACAGCGATGGAACGGCACCAGTTGGCAGGTGCCAGCATCCACCGCCAGGGCAATCGTGCAGGAAAAAATTGGCGCAGCCTACAATCAGAGGCTTGAAGGCGGCCTAGCCTATGGCGGCAAGGTGCTGCAGATCCGCGAAAAGGATCAACCCAATATCACCACCGTGGGCAATGAGGCGCGATGGGGAAAGATGGCCGGCACAGGTTGGCCGGCAAATTTCGGCTGGCGCATGCTCGATAACACCTATCACCCATTGCCCACCCCTGATTCCATGATTGCGCTGGGCGAGGCGGCCAAGGCCGAGGTGCTGCGCATCCGTCAAGTCAAGTGGGGGCATTTTGATGCGGTGGCGGCAATGACAGATCCCGCTGCAATCCTTGCTTACGATTTCACCGGAGGCTGGTGATGGCGCAAAAAGACAGCGAGGGCGGCGCCTGGCATCTGGATAAAAAAGTGCCGGTGGCTTTGATCATCGCAATTCTGATGCAAACCGGCACCGCCATCTGGTGGGCCAGCGGAGTTGATAACCGCCTGGCCACATTGGAAGTGGCCGCGCCCGACAACCGCAAGGTATCGGAACGATTGGCGGTGGTGGAATCGCAGGTGACCGGCATGCGCCAGGATCTATCAGAACTGCGCCAGCTGCTGCTTTCCTACATGCGCAACCAGACCCCAGCGAAATAGGCGCGTCATGCTCAAAACCAAAGTGACCTGGCAGGATGTGGATGTGATGGCCCGCACGATCTATGGCGAGGCCAGGGCGGAACCTATCGCCGGCAAGATCGCGGTGGGCCGCATCATCGTCAACCGCGCTGAAATGGATCTGCGCGGCGACGGCAAGCCCGATTGGTGGGGTGAGGGAATCGCCGGCGTGTGCCAGGCGCCCATGCAATTCAGCTGCTGGAATCCGACCGATCCAAACCGGCGGCTGTTGATGGCTGTTCAGCTGGGTGATCGCATCTTTGCCGATTGCATCGCGGCCGCCGCGCTGGCCATCGCCGGCGACGGCGCGCCCTGGCTTTCCCGCTGCACCCACTACCATGCCCGCGGCGTGATGCCCGCCTGGGCGAAAGGCAAGGCGCCCGCCGGCATTATCGGCCGGCACCTGTTTTATTCCGGCATCGACTAGCACCAGGCCCAGCTGCCCAGGTGATCGCAGGCCGCCAATTCTGGCGGCTTTTTTTATGGAGCATTGGCCATGCAATTGAGCCTCAAAGCGCAGGGCACCCTGTTGGGCGCCGCTGTGGGGGGCACCGGCGGCGCTGCGAAGCTGTCGGAAGCCCTTAGCACCGTCACGCTTTACCAGCTGGGCGCCGATGCCCTGCCGCCTGCGGTGGCCGCGGCAAGCGCCACCATTTCAAATGTGCTGTGGACTGTCGCCATCATGTGCGCCAGCGCGGTGATCGGCCGATTGATCGCGCCGGCGCCGGCCAGCACCACCCCGGAGGATCCAGCGAAATGATGAAACGACTCTGCGCGGTGCTGCTGATGGGCGCCTGCCTGGTGCTGACCGCTTGCGCGGCACCTGGTGCCACCAGCCTGGGCGATATCGAGGCGGCCGCCAAGGATGATGGCGGCCTGGCGCAGCGCATGGCCGATCGGCTGCTGGGCGAGGTGGCCGGCATGGATCACAGGGCGGTGCGCATGTGCATGATTGCTGCTGTGGCCAGTGAACTGGTGGCCTATCGCATTTCCAAGGATCCTGACCAGGCGATGATGGGCTATGGCCAGATTGCGGCGCTGGAAAGCGCGGTGCTGCAGTTCCAAGCCGCCGATGGCATGTGGCTGAATACTGAAATCGCGCACATCACCTTGACCATGACTGGCATCATGGTGGATTCCGCAAAGGCGCGGCTGCCGGCGCTGCTGGCCAATTTCGCCGGCGGCGTGAATATCCCAGGGCTGCTAGATCGCGCTGCCATCGCCGCGGGCCAGGGCAGCCTGCTGGCAGCTGGCATTCAGGACATAAAGCAGCGCATCGCGGCCCTGAACAGCGGCGCAGCGGACCCTGGGCAATCCATGGATGCCTGCAGATCGCGCATTGACCTGAACCAAGACAAGGTTGGGGCCATGGTGGGTGTGGCGCTTGCTGCCGGCGGTGCGCCATGACGGTGCGCCGGCCGGATTTCAGCCAGGCCAAGTTTGAAACCGACCTGGTGCTAAAGCGCCAGGTGGAAGCTGTGCGCCGCGACGGCGCCAGGGTGGAAGCCATCGTGGTGGAAGATTACCGGGTTTCGTTCCTGTGGGATGGCGCCAGGTGGTCAATCACCGTGCCGGCGGGCTTCCAGGCCGCGCCATCGGTGCCGCCGCGCCTGCATGGCCTGGTGCCGTTCTGGGGCGCCCTATTTGAAGCCAGCATAGTGCATGACTGGTGCTATTGGACGCGGTGCTTTGATCCGCACAGCGCCGGCGGCAGCGGCCGCCGATCGGCTGACAAGCTGCTTTGCGGCCTGATGCGCGCCGGCGGCGCCAGCCTGGCCGATGCCGGCGAGGTTTTCATGGCGGTGCATCTATTCGGGGGTGACCGATACAAGGTCAACCAGTTTCGCCCCGATAACCACCTGGCGCCCTGCTGATCACGGCGCCAGGCCCTTCCCCCCAGCAAAGGAGAATGCCGCATGACCGTGCGCGCAAAATTCAAAGTCACCAAGATTGAAGCCACCAAGAGCGATTCCGGCCCGAATGCGGTCGAGTTGCGCAGCGTCCACCTGGCCCCGGTCTATGGCAACGGTGACCCGGAACACGAAAATAGCAAGTTCTGGAAATACACCCCCACCGGCAGCGTGGTGCTTGGCACCATCAACCCGGCAGCCTGGGAGCAATTCGAGCTTGGCGGCGAATACTATCTGGACTTCACCAAGGCGGATTGACCGCTACCCACCGCGCTGGCGCTGCACTCCCCTTTGCAGGCGTCGGCATTGAAGCCCCTGGCCTAACGGCCGGGGGCTTTTTTGTTGCTTGCGCTGCAGCTATCGAACCAAGGGCAGGTGGCGCACCAATCCAGCCGCGGCAGCTGTAGGCCCGCCTGGCGGCGCAGGCCGGCCCGCGGGCTGGCTTCCACAGCCCGCGCCAGGCGTTCGGCCTGGTCACTGTCATTGGCCGGCAGCGCCGCCCAGCAGATCAAATCTGGATCCCGCAGCGCCAGCCAGCCGCGGCCGACAAGATCGCGGCCGAATGCCCACACCATGCCGCTGCCGAGTGCCGCCGCCCTGACAATGACCCCCCACCCATCCCCGTTAAGGCGATGCCACATAGCCACCCCCACCCAATGTTTTACGCCCAGGCTTAGTTGTGTTCGCCAGGCTTGTTTCGCGCCCGAAATAGAACGGCCGGCCTTATGACCTTTAGGTTAAAATTCTCCGAAAATGGGGAATCCCTGCTATGCGTATGCAGCATGGTGCGCAGCTTGGTGGGATGCGGTAATTTGGACAGTGTGCGCATTACTATGCGCATTGCAGCCTTACGATTTTTTGTGCGAAAACAATGGCCGAAAATGGGCATTTGCGGGGAAATTTGGCCTAAGCCCTTTGAAAAACCACACTTATTTCCTGATTCGTAATCAGTAGGTCCGCGGTTCAATTCCGCGAGGCGGCACCATTTTTTCAAACACTTAGCAGATACATAAAATTGTTTGCGATAATTAATTTTCGACTTCCTTTTCCACTTCGTTCTTGTTTTTAGCGTTATTCACATCCGCAGAGTCAGTAAATTGTCGTAAGCAGGTGCGCTCAAATGGCCGCGGGAAGTTCAGCGCGGCAAACTCGCCGAAGTATTTTCTTGCAGCATCATCGTAGGCCTTGGCCGCGGCGCTGGGGGTGTCGAATGTTCCCAAGTGTAGGGCCCTTCCTGAAAACTGAATAATGGCGACCCATCGCCGGCCGTTCTTTCTCACCCCCTTAAATCCTGTCCTGCTTCGAGCATCCAGGCGCTTGTTTCTATTGTTCCCAGTGCTGCCCGCAAATCTCAGATTCTGCCGCCGGTTATCGAGAGTATTGCCGTTGATATGATCAACGGCCACCCCCTGCTCCGCACCCATAATCAGGCGATGCAGCGCCACAGCTTTCAATCTTCCATCGGGGCCAACTTCCTGCCGATATGCATAAATGGCGCCAGCGTTATTTCTAGCTGTCCAATTCCAGCTTTCAACCAAGGCCCTATCGCATGGATCAATTATGGCGTTTTCGCCAGTGCTCAACGTCACTAGCAAATGATCGCCACAATCGATCAGGGGTCTGATTTTTCGGTTCCATGTACGCTTAGACAACTCTGCCACCTAATCCTTATCCATCGGCGCCCGCCGGCGCGTTCGCTATTTCCAGCAGCACATCGGCATGGCAGCAGCCATCTGCCGCGTAGGGCACCAGATCGCACCAGCATGCCAGATTGCGGCCGGCTAGTTCCGATCTGGCCGCAGCCACCAGCCGGTCATTCAGTGTGGCATAGGATCGATAAAGCACAAACGCATGGCGCAGATCAGCGACCATGCAACCCGGCTGAAACGGATTCCCCCGCCCTGGCACAAACGGATTGCCCCATTTCGTGGGCCGCCCGACATAAACGGTATTGGCCGGCATGCGCCAGCCCTTGGCGCGGCGGCGCTGGATCCGCACCGGCGGGCCTGGCAGCAGCAGCTGGCGGCTATTGGTTCTGGTCATGGGCACCACCCTTCACGCTTGCCGCCGTCATAGGCCCGCGCCAGGCGGGCCGCTATCATGGCCGGCCCTATATCCTGGCCATTGATCAGCAGCCTGGCATCAATGCGGCCGCCGTATTTGTCCCAAGCGATTTCTGTGAATCGGATGCTGTGGCGCTTGGCCTTGGCGGTGGTGATCGCCGCAGTTAGAAACGCGGTGGCCCTGGCCGCCAGCTTTTTTTCCGCATCGCATTTGGCCTTGCCGCCGGTTTCCGGCGCATTGATGCCGCGCAGCCGCACAGATAGGCGTTTCAGTTCCGGCGGCAGCCCAGGGATATCAACCCGCACAGTGTCGCCATCCATCACGCTGGTGATCGGCCAGGCGTAGGATGCGGCCGGCGCCGGCGCATCGGCCCAGCCCGCAGCCGGCAACCAGGCAGATGCCAGGATAAGACATAGAGCGATCCAAGGCCCCAGCCGGCCGCGCTTACTCGTCGTCGCCATCTTCCCCCACAATCATTTCCCAGATGCGCAGCAGCCACCGCTGCATCACCGCGACCACCTAAGCCACCATCCAAGCGGGCGGCCGCGGGATCGCCACCTGATGCGGCCGCCACAGGTGCAGGCAATAGGGATGCAGGTTGACATGATCGGCCGGCGGCACATGCAGCTGCATCGCGGCTTCATTGTCTAAAAAGAAAAGCCGCTTGATGTGTTCCATTTCTGGCCAGTTAGGGCAGCGATTGACCCGCGACACTGACACATGGTCCCAGCCTTCGCCCACCGTGGCGATCACGCGCAGCACCCCGCCATCAATTGGGGATGGCAATTGGAAAAGGCCGGCGCTGTGGTCGCCAAAACCAAACTGCGGATGAGCGCAGCGGAAACGATTCAGGGCATGCAGATTGATCATGCAGCCCCCAATTCTTTGCGCGCGGCATCAATGGCGCGGTTTAGATCGGCCATCACCTGGTGGCTGCCGGTGGGCTTGTCTGGGTGCGCGATCTTGGCCAGCTGCTTAAAGCTGGCTTCCGCGCCGGCCAGGCTATCGGCGTTCAGCACCCGCCGCCAATCGGCGCCAGGTGCCGGCAGCGACTTGAAGCCAGCAAAGGCCGCGCGCACGATGTGCAGGCCACCGTGGCGCAGTTCGGCGCGCCTGGCTTCAATGATGTGGTGGATGGCCTGCAAGTTCCCCTCGACCGCGCTATATCGATCCACCGGGATGCAGACCTGCAGGCCATCCCAAGTGAACCAAACGGCCACGCCAGGATCCGCCGGCCGCTGCTGGCCCAAGGTGACATTGGACGAAATCACCATGCCATCAATTTTCTTGCCGCTATCGCTGGAAAACATGCGCAGCGAGTCCTGGACGTTCTTTAGAGCGCCGGCCAGGCTGGTGCGGAATTTGCCGCCATCGCGCTTGGCGCTGCGCGGGAAGCCATCCGGCCAGGTGAGCGGGTAGGCTTGCGCGGTCATGCCGGCACCGCCTGGGTGATATCTTCCAGCGCGCTGGTGAAACCGGCCATGAAACCAGTGGCACCGGCGCCCAGGGCGGCCATGGCAGCCGGTGACTCCAAATCGCTGGCATCGGGCGCGGTGGTGGCCATGCCAACCAGGACCGCGGCGCAGGCGGCCCCAAGGGCAATAGCGATTGCATCGGCACCCACCGCAGGATCCGCCAGCGCGGTTTCCGCCGCGGCGCTGATCGCGCTGGTGAAATTCTCGCCCAGGGCAGCAAGCTGCTGGGCGCGCTGTTCATACGTCATAGTTTCCCCTTTCACAGCTGCACCTGATTCCATTCCGCCGGCGGTTCCACCGGCGCCAGGCCCAGGCGGTGCAGCATCGCCCAGGTTTCATGCTTGATTTTCTTGGCGCGCATCACGCGGTGCGCCGGCGCCAGGCCCTTGTCATTGCACCAGACATGCAGCCGCACACCGTCATGCAGCGGCGCCCCGATGGCGGGCTGGGTAGGATCCGCCAGCTGCAGATAAATGGACACATCGCCGGTGCCGTTTATGTAAATGCGTTCTTTCCAGGGCCGGCATTCAATGCCCGCAGCCATCAGCTGGGTGATGATTTCCGCCTGCTGGCTTCCCAGCACCATGCTGGTGCCGGTTTTGTTGCTGTAGGGGCTGCGGCCTGTCATTTCTGGCGCCTTTCGATTTCGCGCCAAATGGCATCTTGCTGGGCATCGCTGGCCGCCATGAAATAGCGCACCGGATCCCGCAGGAATTGCTGCACCTGGGCTGGGTGCAGTTCCGGCAGTAGATCGCCATCAATGTTGTGCAGCGACCGCACCCGATTCACAAAGCCCGCCAGTGTTGATGAATTGTCAGCCATTACATGCGCCCCCGAGGATGGCCGCGACGATTGAAGCCTTTGCGCCCATTCGCACCAGTCTGTGGCGGTGCGCTGCCAACGGCCGCGGCGATCTTGTCTAGGGCCGCTTCCAGGCCCGCCAGGCTGATGGGCTTTGCGGTGATCGCCTGCAGATCGGTGACCAGATCCCGCAGCCAAATCTGCGCGGCAAAATCCGAGTTGAAACGATGGCCGCCAACGTCAATGCAGAATGGTGGCGTTTTAATCGGCGCTTCCGCGCGGCGCAGGCCATCCATCATCTGGCTGATCGAGGCCAGGCATTCATCCGCATCGCTGATCATGCCGGCGCCGCGGAAATCTTCCCCCAGCCGCGACTGCGCGCCCTGGATAGCCTTTCGCAGCGCGCCAACCTGCAGGCCCAGGAGTCGCAGGGCTTCCAGCAATTCATCAGCCCTGGACATTGGCGGCCCCTTCAATCTGTTCCTTGCCGGCCTGCAGCATCGTTAGCCAGAAGCGCATGGCCGGCAGCTGGTGATCGCCATTGGCCAGCTGCGCCAGCTGCAGCGCCGCGCTGCCCAGCAGCCGCGCGCGCATGCGATCCTGGCGGAAGATTTCAAGCTGCAGGCGCACCGGCCTGGCGCGTTCCATCGCGCGCTGGCGCCCTAACTCTGCAGCGGCCGCGGCCGCCTGGTGGTCAATGATTTGCATGTGATCCCCGAAAGAAGAATGCCGCCGCAGGCCAGGCCCGCGGCCTTATCCAGCACATCGCGGCCGGCGATATCCACCAGCTGCGGCTTTTGATACTGCGACACCAGGTCATGAATGGCGGCCACCTGGCTGCCGGCGTTCTCGATTTCAAGTTCCATAGTCAAGACTCCATAGGGATTGAAGGAAGGTGCAGCACCAGGTGGCGCTGCCTGGTGCCGTTAAACGTCGCGGGCTACGGCATCGCCCTGGTAGGCATCGACCACCGCGCGCGGGCCGCTGAACATTTCGACCTGGCGCGGATCCTGCGGGCTAAAAAAGTTGTCGTGAGTGCCCCAGGCAATCGTGCGATCGCGCGCGACCTTGGGCAGCTTGGTTTCAAAATCGGCATTGATTTCGTAAATGCCTTTTTTCAGTTCAAAGCCAATTTTCAGCACCAGGCTGCCCTTGGCTTTGCCGCCATTCTCCGCGCTGTGATTTTCAAGCGCCGCGGCAATTTCCGGCAGCTGTGCCGAAAGTTCGGCATGCAGGCCGCCGTGGTTCAACATGCGGATAAACTCCGCAAACGTGGTGCATTTCTGTACATCGGCCACAGGTGGCCCCCTTTCCTAAAGGCGGTTGATGAATGCCGGCGGCCGCCCGCCATCTGGCTGCCGGCGGTGGTGATTACTTGCGAGGCTTGGAGCGGCCGCGCGCGGCCTGGGCTGCATCGGATGCGGCGCCGGTGGGCACCACATAGACAGAAAGCATTTCCATGGTGGCATGGCCGCCCAGGGCTTTCAGTTCGGTGACTGTCGCGCCACCGCTGCCCGCTTCTGTCAAAGCGGTGCGGCGCAGATCCCGCAGCTGCAGAGTGGAAGGCAGGCCCGCCTTGTCGCGCACATCGCGCGCCAGCTTTGAAAGCTGCAATTCCTTGAACGGCTGCCCGGTGGCTTCATTGATGATCATGACCGGCGCCAGGCGCGGCCAGGTGGCGATCTGCGCGGCCAGCCAATCAGGCAGCTGGATTTCCAGCTTTGTGCCGGTGGTCAATTCCGTTTTGCCTGGTGTGAAGCGCAGCACCCCATCCGACCCCAGGGCGGACCATGGCACATTGCGCGCATCAACCAGGCGCGTGGCCGCGGCATAGGCAATCATCGCGCAGCGAGCAACGCCAACATAAGCGCCGCCCATTTCCATAGCCTTGGCCAGAAAGGCATTCAGCTGGTGGACCGTCCAATAAATTTGGCGCGGTGCGCTGCCCTTCATTTTCATTTTGCGCGCCGGGTGATCCTGTTCCTTGATCCACCCCTGATCGGCGGCAAACGTCAAAAGGATCGAATACATTTGCAGCAGGGCCTTGGCAGCGCGCGGCCCACGCGGCAGCGCCGCCTTGTAAAGCCCTTTCAGGCTTTGCCGGGTGATATCGACCACCCGCACATGGCCGGCCTTGCTTTCGATTTCGCGCAGCCAGGGCCTATAGCCAGATTGGGTTTTCGGTTTCTTCTCTGCAAATTCATCGCTGGACTCATAGAGCCGCACCAGCGCGGCCAGGCTGCCAGGCACCGGCCCGAGATTGGCCACAAACTTGGGCAAGCTGGCATCGGCCTTCACATTCAGTTCATTGGCCTGGCGTATCGCCTTTTCCAGATCAGCACCCAGCGGCACCGATTTGAAACCGCGCTTTTGCATGACCTTGCTGGGGCACCAGTAGTAACGGCCAGCAATCTGGCGCAGGCGCCTAACCTTGAAAGTTCCCATCATGCACCCCCATGCAATGACGCGAGGTCGGCAGGCGCGGCCTGCCCCCTGCTGGTGATGGTGAATTGCGCCTGCCGCCAGGCGATAACGTGCTGCGGATCGTAAAGGCCGGTCACTGGCAGCGGCTTGGGAAAGCCGGCCTTTTCCAATTCATCCTTGTGCGCGCGAAACCAGCCAGGGGTGCGCCCCAGCAGATCCTTGACCATGCGATACATGGGCAGCGGCGGCATAAGGGCCTGTGTCATTTCTTGCCCCATGTGGTGGCCTGCACCGCCCAATGCGCGCCGATGCCCGCCCAGATCGCCGGCGGGCCACCTGACTGCAGCGCGTCCGCCATAGCATCCACCGAGTCATGCAGCATGGTGCCGGCAGCGCATTGCATCAGGTGGGTGAAGTGCTTCACCACCAGCGGCAGCGCATTGGCGCCAGGGCCATCAGCGGCCAGGGTTTCAGCACAGCCGCGGCGCATCGCAATGCCACCCAGCGCATGGCCGGCAGCCGCGGCCATCAGCATGGCGGTGGCAGGGTTCCGCTGGGCGATCGCCTGCAATTCTTCCAGCAGCTGCTGGCCATCGGCGCCGGCGGTGTTGATGGCCCATTGCCGGATGCCGGCCAGGGAATCGCGGCAGGATTCCATGCGCGCCGAAAACTCCAATTCAGGCGCCGGCGGATCCTGCAGCATATCGGCGGGTTTCATCGTAACCGCACCAGGGCGCCGCTGGGCGCCATCAAGGGATTGGGCTTTATCTCTGCGCCGCGGCGCCCCAACAGCCGGCTGGTGTGATCAAAGCAAGACGGCAGCGAGCGCACCGCCTGGTGGCGGATCAGATCCGGCCTGGCCGGCGCCATGACCGCCATCAATTGGGATTCGGGCACATTGCGCAGGGTGGTGCCATCGGCCAGCTGGATATCCAGCTTTGCTTCCGGCGCGGTGTGCGCGATGCCCACAACCATGCCCTGCCGGCCATCGGCCAGTATGACCGTTTCTGTCAGTCTGATTTCGCCAATCATTGGGCACCCGCCAGCAGCGCGGCTTGCTCTGCAGGGCTGCCTGGCTGCACCAGGACCGGCACCGGCTGGAAAAGATCGGGCGCCAGCACCTGGCTGGCAAAGAGAAGGGCCACCAGGCCCAGGCCGCTGGCCACATAAGTGGCGCAGGCCATAAGGACGATTGCGCGCAGTTGAACCATCTAAGCACCCCATTTGCTCGATTCGCTGTGCGCAATCTTATGCTTGTTTGCGCGCAATCTGCAACACATTGCGCGGTTGGGTCGTAAAAAAAGCGCCGGCGATGCGGCGCTTTTGCTTGGATGGTGAAGGAAAGTTAGAAGCCTACAAGGATTTTATAGCCCTTTTGCTTCATGCAGGCGGTGACCGGATTGCCGAAGTAAACCGCCGGCATTTCGTTATAGCAGGCCGCCAGATCCTGCGAATATTTGGCCTGGTCAACCCCAGCCATATCCACAACCGGCTGCGGCACCGATGTGCAAGAGGCCAGCACCAGGCCGGCCATGATCAAGATGATTCGCATGCTATGACCCCAGGAAATCACCGCGGCGCAGGATATAGGCCAGCGAGAGAATTTCGCCAGCCGCCAGGTTAACAGATCCGCGGCCCACCTGCAGCTGCACCCCATCGGCATCTGCCAGGGTAACGGTGCCGATCAGCCAGCCCTTGGCGGTTTCCACCAGCGCATCATCACCGGCACCTGGCAAACGATCAGGATCTGCCGCTATTAGTTCGCCGGCCTGGAAGCGCGGCGCGAAATCGAAAAACGGCAGCCGGAAGGCAAAGGCGCGATGCGACATAATGAGCGCCGGCGGCACCTGGCTGCGATGTTCAGCCGGTGGGCCTGCCAGGTTCAGCTGGAATAGAGCCTTTGCACCTGGTGCGGCGGTGGCGGCATAGATCGGCAGCGCATTAAGCCGGCGCGGCCTGTTCTCTGCTGCGGGCGCGCGGCCCATCAGATCGGCCCAGCTGCCGCGGCCAAGCGATTGCGCCAGCCTTTCGGCGGTGCTGTCGTTCAGTTTTTCGGTGCGGCCTTCAAGAAAGGCGCGCACCGTTCCATCCGATATGTGGGCATCGGCGGCGATCTTCCGCAAGGATTGGCCAGTGGCTTCAATCGCCGCGCGCAGCTTTGCGCGGTCGTTTGCTTCCGGTGATTTGTCTTTTCTTCCAATCATCCGCCCATTCCATGACTGTGCATCATAATGCGCACACTTTGCTTGCGGCTGGTCAGAATTGCAAGCCTGGGTAGTCGCGCACCCCTCTGCGCAATATTGCTTGCGGCCGCTCGATTCGTGCGCGTAAATTGCGCAGCACCAGATCAGAGGGGTGCCGAATGTCAGTTGAAAAGGCCATTGAGCGCATCCGCGCCTGGCGGACGATCCACAATATGAGCAAATCCAGCCTGGCGCGGGCTTCTGGGGTTAGCCGCCGCACGCTGGTGGATATCGACCACCCCGAATGGAACCCGACCGCGGACACCTTGAAGCGGCTGGAAAAGATGATTCCGCCGCGCTGGCGGATCCCGCGGGCATATCCCGCGCCCGCCCAGGCCCAGCGCCAGGCTGCGGAATAAGGGGGGCTGATGATGGGGATCAGCCGGGAGCATATCCAAGCCGCAACCGCCCAGGGCGGTGGTGCTGGCACTATCGCGGCCCGCCTGGGCCTGACCGTCAACCAGCTGCGCAGCGCATGGCGCCAACACCGTATGCCGCTAAAGCTGATGACGCGCGACGAAATCGCCGCGGCCGCCCCACTCGATTGGCTGCAGGCTGGCGTGAAATCCAAAACCGTTTCGCAGCTGGCGCAGGAAAGGGGCCTGCCCGAAAACACCCTGCGCGCGCACATTGAACGGCTGGGCCTGGTGGTGGATCCCGCGGTGGTCAATGAGGCGCGGCGCCTGGGCGCCATCAGGGCGGCGGCCAAGGCACATCGCGGGCCGCGTGGCCCCTATTCCAAGGCCGGCGATGCGATCGGCCACGATATGCCGGCGATCGATTTGGAAGCACCAGGCGATCCGATGGGCAAGCTGCTGGCCGGCGCAGCGTTCAGCGACAACGCGCGGGCCGCGGCCAGGCGCAATGATTTCATGCGGGCACAGCAGCCGATGCAGGGCGGCATGGGCTGCAGCAGCCTGGTGCGCGAATGAGCGGCGCACAGGATGCCATCACGGTGTGGCTGGAAGGCGACCCCGTAGGAAAAGGCAGGGCGCGGATCTTTGCGCAGGCCGGCGAAATCATCCGCAAGACGCCAGGCGCCACCAAACGCATTGAAAACGCCATCAAGATCATGGCGCGAGTGGAAATGCGCGGGCGGGCGCCGCTGGTGGGGCCGCTGCGCCTGGTGATGCGCGCGGGCTATCCGATCCCGGCCAGCTGGTCAAAGAAGAAACAGGCCGCGGCCATCGCCGGAGAAATCCGCCCCACCGGGCGCCCAGATTTAGACAACGTGGCAAAGCTGTGGGCCGATGCGCTGCTGAAAATCGCCTATGCCGATGATTCGCAGCTGGTGGAAATTCACCTGGCCAAAACCTACATGCTGCGGCCGGTCACGATCTGCAGCGTGATGCCGCTCGATACCGCGGCCGCCGCTGCGCATGCCGATGAAATCGCGCTGATAGCAGCTGCTGGTGCGGTGGCATGACCGCCAGCAGGAAACGCCTGGCCGAAGCCATGCGCGTGGCCGATCAGCACCTGATCGCTGCCACCCAGCTGGGCCAATCGCCCGCCGATATCGCGCAAAGCATCGGCGCGCCGGCTTGTTGCGCCAAGGATCTGCGCAGGCTGCTGGGCGCCATCGCGCAGCGGTGGCTGCAGCTGCAGGCGGAAATGCAGCAACAGAAGAAAGCGGAAAAACAGGACCGCGCTAGGCGAGCCGCAGCGCATGCCGCTGATCTGCGCTTTGCCAGGGCGATGCGCCAGCACCGCAGCCCCTACAGTGAAGGGGCCGCGCTATGACGGGCGATCAAATGGACCTGCTGACCTGGGAGCCGCCCCGCTATCCAGATGGGCCTGGCTTTGCCAAGGGCAGCGACACCAGCGAGGCCGCAGCAAAGGCCACAGCAAAGCGCGCGCTGACAAACCAGGGCAGGATCCTGGCCTGGCTGCGCGCCGGCAACACCGGCACCGGCGACGAAATCGCCGCGGCGCTGGATCTGCACATCATTCAGGTGCGGCCGCGGCTGGCAGAGATGCGGAAAAATGGCCTGGTGGCGGACACCGGCGCCAGGCGCGCCACCGCCATGGATTGCCAGGCCATCATCTGGTGCGCTGCTGGGCCGATGGGGCGCGCCGATGGGTAAAGCAATCACCCCCCTGCAACGCGCCGTCACCGCCCTTGAAATGATCGAGGGCGGCCGGACTGCGGTAAGTGCTGAAAGCACATTGGCCACCGATGGCAGCTGGCGCGAATACGTGCGGGAACTGCAGCGCGTGGCGCGCGTGGCGCTTCACGAAATCAGGCAAGCGGAGCGGGCCGATGGCTAGACCTTATGCCCGCTTTTTCGTGCCAGGCTTGCGAGCCGTGGTGCCGGCACGGATCCGCCCAACCGTCACAAATTCGCCTGTGGCGGCATTGCGCGCGATCTTAACGCTGCCGACCTTGTGCGCGACCCTTTCAGCGGCCTTGCCCAGCACTTCATTCATGCGCGTTTGCCAGCCTGGGCCGGTAGCCTTGAATGTGGCGACCACACCGGCATCAAGCCGCAAGGTCACCGGCACTTTGGTGATCGCTGATTTAGGCCGCCCGCGCATCTTGGCCACCACTTCAGGCACAATCTCCGAGGCCGGCCGCGCGTCGGCAAAATCGGCCGCCGTCCATTCCGGGCTGTCTACATCGTCCCAATCTTTCTGTGAGATATGGGCCGGTTTCGCTTTAGGCTTTGGCATCATTGTAAAGCTCCTTTTCGCGGTCATTGGCTTTGCGAAGGCTGATAACCCGCACCGCATCGCCGCGCAGCGTAAACACCAGGGCATGCAGGCGGCCATTGATCAGGCCCATAGCGGCGTAACGGGTTTCTTCCTGGCGAAGATCACGGCGCACCAGAGCGGTAGACCACACGAAGCCAGCAACCGCTGCAAAATCAACGCCATGCTTTGCGCGGTTGGCTTCCCGCTTGTTTTCGTCCCACTCGTATTTGCCGCCCGCGTTTTCCATGGGTTTAATGTATGTACGAAAAAGGCCCGCGTCAAGCATAATCGTACATACACTAAATGCGCGGTGGCTGCATGATCAGCACCACCGAAATGGGCAGGATCTATAGCGGCGACCTGCACCAGCTGCCGCTTTTCCATTATGGCGCGATCTATGCAGATCCGGCCTGGCTATTCGAGAATTGGAGCGAGGCCGGCACCGGCAAAAACGCCAGCCAGCATTATGATTGCATGACGCTGGATCAGATCAAGGCGCTGCCGGTGGGCCACCTGGCCACCAAAGATGCGGCCTTGTTCCTGTGGGTAACCGATCCGCTGCTGCCGCAGGGCCTGGAAGTGATGGCCGCCTGGGGCTTCAAATATGTGACCGTCGGTTTCACCTGGGGCAAAACCACCAAGCACGGCGCCTGGCATTTCGGGCCAGGCTATTGGACCCGCGCCAATCCAGAAATGTGCCTGATGGGCACCACCGGCGACCCCAAGCGGCTGCATGCCGATGTGCGCCAGCTGGTGATTGAGCCGGTGCGGGAACACAGCCGCAAGCCTGACCGCATCCGCGACGATATCCGCCGCCTGGTGGGTGGCCCGTACCTTGAACTATTCGCGCGCCAGGCCGCGCCAGGCTGGGATGCCTGGGGCAACCAGGTGGGCAAATTTGAAG
>Ga0075163_10004263_pt1 | contig 19195 bp, 13 predicted proteins | sample JI1023141ADNA_FD_71478 | JGI IMG/M metagenome (GOLD analysis project Ga0075163, IMG submission 71478) | Wastewater effluent complex algal communities from Wisconsin, to seasonally profile nutrient transformation and Carbon sequestration -... | ecosystem: Engineered > WWTP > Effluent > Algae...
GCACACGGCGTCCTTGCACTGCGTGGTGCAGGCGGCGTTGTCGGCGTTGTCGGGGCCGGCGTCGCACTCCTCGCCGCTGCCAGGCTGCTCGAAGCCGTCGCTGCACACCGCGTTGGTGCAGGCGGCGGTGCAGGCGTCGGTGTCGACATTGTTGCCGTCGTCGCACTCCTCGGTCGGCGCGACCTTGCCGTCGCCGCAGGTCGCAAGCGCGCACTCGTTGGTGCACTCGTCGTTGTCGTCCTGGTTGCCGTCGTCGCAGCCCTCGCCCGGGCCGACGAGGCCGTCGCCGCACTTGGCGCTGGTACAGTCGGCCTTGCAGGAGTTCATGTCGCCGTTGTTGGCGCCGTCGTCACACTCCTCGTCCGGGCCCTGGTCGCCGTCGCCGCAGGCGTTGCTCTGACAGGTCGCGCTGCACGCCTGGCCGGGGCCGTTGTTGGCGCCGTCGTCACAGGCCTCGCCCGGGTCGACCATCGCGTCGCCGCAGAACGGCGCGGCGCCGGTGGTCTGCTCGACGGTGGTGTCGTTCGAGTCGCCCGAGGTGCCCGTGGTGTCGTCGCCCGAGGTGCTCGACGTCCCGGACGTCACGTCGCCGGACGAGCTGGTCGCGTCGCCGGAGATGCCGGTCGCGGTCGTCCCCGGCTCGCCCGTGGTCGGCAACGGCGTCGAGGTGCTGCCCTCGACGGCGGTCGTCCCCGTGCCCGTATCGGTCGCGGTGCCTGTCCCCGCTGTCCCCGAATCTCCACACGCCGTCAGCCACGCCACACATGACGCCAAACCGAGCGCCCGTCGATAATTTCGCATAACACCACCATCCCCGATCCTGCGCAGGATATCCGAAGACAGACGGCGTGTATACGCCGCGTCCGCGTCCGCGGCCGCGGGGCCGACGCCGGGACGGGGAGTTTCATGTCACTCTCTCTCATTCGTTTTCGTCGGTTTCCCGTCGCGCGACACGCGATCGGCGATGTTCTCGCCGTTCGCGTCGCGCTCGTCACCGGCGCGATCGCCCCGGCGTGCGGCACGATCGCGCGGCGGCGGCGACGCCCCACACGCAGGCGAAGCCGACGAGGCCGGGCGATAGATGAACTCGCGGCGCGGACAGGTGCGCTCACCGTCGGACGCGCCGCCTGCGGGCCAGGCCGAGCACGCCGACGAGCGCGAGCAGGCCGGCGCCGCTGTCGGGGACGACGGCGCAGGCACAGCCCTTTTCGCCGTCCTGGGGCTCACCGGAGTCGGGCGGCTCGCCGCTGGCGGTCACGCCGGTGCTGCCGGTCTCCGGCTCGCCGGCGGTCGTCGAATCCGACGTGGTATCGGAGGTGGTCGGCGACGGCTCGGTCTCGAAGGGCGTGCATTGCGTGAGGTCCCAGCTGCCCATGACGACCTCGCATTGCTGCAGCGGGCAGTCGAGCTTTTCGGTCGGATCGAGCGGCTGCGGGCCGAGCACGGCCGCGAGGTCCTGTCCGAAGCACTGCTCCGCGCCGACGGTGACCGCGCCGCTCGCGAGGTCCTCGGCCTCGACGACCGCGCAGACCGGCGCGTCGTCGCGGACATGGAAGTCCGGGGTGAGGCCGGCCGAGTGCACGGCGCCGTCGACCTTCAGGCGATAGACCACCTGCTGGGCCGCCGGGCCAGTCGTCGCCGGCGTCCCCGTGAGCGCGACGTCGAGGTAGCCGCGCGCCATCGTCGGCGCGCAGGTGTCGTCGTTCCAGTAGATATTCTCGCTGCCGTCGCAGTCGGCATAGCCCTGATTCGGGTCGGCACCCGGGCAACACGCGAGGGTCTCGAGGGTCACCTCCGGGAGGCTCTCGTGCTCGACGACGCCGGTGAGCTCGACCTCGCCGAGCGGGGCGCCGGGCTCGCTGTCGATCACGAGGTCGCTCGCGAACGGGATCTCCATGTCGGCGCAATTGTAATAATCGTCGAACTCCTGATTGTTGACCTTGCCGGTCATCTGCAGCGTCGTGCCGGGCTCCCAGGGCGCGGCCGGGCGCCAGATCAGCACGCCGTGCTGCGAGGTGGCCTCGAGCGCGCCGGCGATCGGCTGGCCATCCTTCGTGACGCTCAGATCGATCTTCTCCAGCCAGTCCTGATCGGCGCCGCCCTCGTGCGTGCCCTGCAGCACCAGCACCCCGTCGGTCGGGATCTTCGCGGCGTTGACCGGCGCGAGGTCGGTCCAAAAGTCGAAGTTCTTGCAGCCGTTGTACGGACAGGCCTCGGCGGTGTCCGGCGCCAGCGCGGCGACCAGGATCGGGGAGGCGAGGGCCAGTGCCTGGAGCTTCTCGTGGATCATTTAAAAAAGGCGCCATGCACTGGCCATGCCGTCGAGCAGGTCAATCCTTCTCCCACCCCCGGGCCCCGCGCCCGCGCCGGTCTGACGTCGATGTCGCGGCACGAGAGCGTGATGCCGGGCGCGATCGCGGCCGCGGACCGTCGGCGGGATGACCGCCGCTGGCCGATCCGCGGGCTTCGGTTAACTTCCGGGGCGATCATGACGGACGACCGCGGCATCTCTCCTCGCTCGAAGCGCATCGTCGCCACCCACGCCGCGATCGCCGGGCTGTGCCCGCTCATCCCCATACCGTTCATCGACGACCTCGCGCTCCGACGCGTCCTCCAGCACATGGATCGGTCGCTGTTCGCGGCCCACGGCCTCACCCTGCCGAGGTCGGGGGCGAAGATCTTGAACGCCACGCCCTCGCAATGGTGGCGCGGCGCGGTCACGTCCATCGTGATGTTCCCCGTGAAGAAGGTGCTGCGAAAGGTGGTGTACGTGTTCGCCATCAAGGATTGCGCCGAGGTCGCGTCGGCGACGTTCCACGACGGCTGGCTGCTCGCGCACGTCGTCGAGGACCGCCCGCCGCGCGCCGAGGACCCCGCCTATCTCCGGCGCGTGCGCAAGGCGATGCTGAAGACCTACGAGGCCGTCGATCCCGCGCCGCTGCGGCGCGCGATGGTCGGCAGCTTCCTCGGCGCCAGGGTCGGCGTCCGCCACGGCTTCCAGGCGCTGCGGCGCCTGCTCCGCGGCGAGGCGGCCCGGACGACCGAGAGCCCCGCGCCGGCCACAGGCGTGGAGGCGCAGCTCAGCGCCAGCGTCAGCGCGGCGGCCAACAGCGAGTGGAAGTACATGGCGGCGCTCGAGCGGACCTTCCGGCGCCACCTCGGGCTGGCGGAGCGCGGCGAAGGCACGACCGCGGCCGGCGGGTCCCCGCAGGGAGCCTGACCCTCCGGTGCGTCGCGCTCAGCGGACGAACACGGCGAACACGTCGGCGATGCCGGCCTGGTTGTTGTCGGCGGCCGACTGCCAGACCACGAAGCTGACGCCCGGGGCGTAGAGGATGCGCAGCGGGGCGGCGCCCATGTTGGTCTCCCACACGCAGGGGTCGGCCGCGCTGTCGACGATCAGCCAGCCGCCGTCCGCGGGACAACCGCCGTAATTGCGGCTGATGAAGAACCGGCGCCCGTTCGCCGCGTCCCCGGCGATCGCGTAGTAATTGAAGGGCCCGGCCGGCAGATCGACGTACGACGACGCCGTCAACCGGGCGTTGGTGAACCAGTTGGTGCTGTTGGTCGTGGCGCCGTCATACTTCCAGAATTTTTTGATCTCGCCGTTCTTGTAGACGTGGGTGCGCACGTCGGTGACGATCACGCCGCCCTTGTTCCAGTAATTGGCGATGAAGCTGCTGACGTAGTGCTTGTCGGACTTGGCGACGTTGAGCACGGACGCGTCGCCCTCGTTCTGCGCCGCGCCGAACCACAGGTTGTTGCCGTCGCCGGCGACGCCGCTGCTGAGCTTGAACACCATCTGCCAGCCGCCGCCGTCGGTCTTCATGTCACAAAAGGCCGAGATCTGCGGCCCGGGGCCCATGCCGTCGGGGTCGAGCGGGTAGACGCCGTCGGCCGCCATCGGGTCGGCGGTCTTGATCTGCTGGCAGCTGGCGGCGAGCTTGCACACGCCGGCGCCGCACAGGCCGCTGCCGCAGTCGCTGCCCTTGACGCACTTGGAACTCAGCGGGCAATCGGTGCAGGAGCCGCCGCAGTCGACGTCGCTCTCGTCGCCGCTCTGGATCGCATCATCGCACGCGGAGGTCTTGCACGCGGCGGTGCAGGCGTCCAGGTTCGACATGTTGGCGTCGTCGCAGTCCTCGGTCCCGGCGAGCACGAAGCCGTCGCCGCACTCGGCGAGCGCGCACCCGCTGACGCACATATCGGTGTCGTCGGCGTTGGCGTCGTCACACTCCTCGGCGCCGGCCTGGACCGCACCGTCGCCGCAGGTCGCGAGCTTGCAGCTGTTGATGCACTCGTCGGTGTCGTCCATGTCGCCGTCGTCGCACTCCTCGGTGGCCGGCTGGACGACGCCGTCGCCGCAGGAGGCGGGGCCGCAGGCGTTGGTGCACTCGTCAGTGTTGTCCTGATTGGCGTCGTCGCAGGCCTCGCCGGGGCCGACGACGCCGTCGCCGCAGACGGCGAGGGTGCAGGCGTTGGTGCACGCGTCGCCGTCGTTCTGGTTGGCGTCGTCGCACTGCTCGTCGCCGTCGACCTGGCCGTCGCCGCAGACGGCCGCGGGCCCGCCGGTGCTGGAGTCGTCGCCGGTGGTGGTGGTCGGGTCGACGGGCGCGCCGCTGCTGCTGCTGCTGTCGGGCTCGCCGGTCGTCGGGTCGACGGGGGTGGTGGTGGAGGTGGTCGGCGTGCCGCTCGAGCTCGAGGCGTCGAGGGTCGTCGTCGTCATCGGGTCGACGACGGCGGTGGTCGACCCGCCGCCGGTGCTGCCGCCCCCGCCGTCGTCGCCGCAGGACGCGAGCGCGAGGATCGACGTCGCGCACAAACACCACCCCAAGCGTGTATGCCAGCCAAACTTCATCGCCCGATCGTGCGGACAGCCCGCGGGCCTGTCAACGACAGCAATGCGCGCAAACGATCGTACAGCGTGCAGTCGGACGAGCCCTCGCGGGCCGCGTCACTCGTTCACGTCGGACGAGACGCGATCGTCGGTGTTGTCGCCCTTCGCGGCGTCGTGCTTGTCGTCGGCCGCGTCGCCCTCGGCGTGCAGCACGATCGAGGCGGCGTTCTGGGGGCCGAGCGGCTCGTCGAGCTTGATGCCGTTGGCGCGGATGTCGAAGCCGAGGATCGCCCAGTACTCGCCCGGCTCGAGGCTGCCGGGCTTGTCGCGCGGCATCTCCTTGCTGACGAAGTCGTACAGCTCCTGCGCGTTCGTGAAGCGCGACAGCGCGCCCTCGCCGACGACCGCCGGCACGCCGTCGTCGCCCGACTTCCCCTTGCCCAGCACGCCGTGGCACTTCGCGCAGTGCTTTTCGAAGAGCACGGCGCCCGCGGTCTTCTGCTCGCCCGGTCCGGGCGCGTCGTCGGGGTCCGCCGGGTCACGCGAGCCGCGCTTGGTGCAGCTCATCGCCATGGTCACGGCGAGCGCGCAGAGTGCCGCGATCGCGGAGGTTCGTCGGCTGGGGGTTCTTGAGAGTGAGGTGGTCATGGGGTTCGCTCCGTCCGCCGGTGGCATCGCACCATGTGCCGGGTCCGCGGCCCGGGCAATCCTCGCAGCAGGGCCCGGCGCCCCTGCCCGCGAGAGGCCGGCGGGCGCTGGCGGTGGCGACGCGGCCGGCGTTGCGCGGGCGGGGCGCCAGGGTGTAGACCACGCGCATGCGCGACGAATCTGTGCACTTCGAGCGGGTGTCCTCCCGGGCCGTGTGGGAGGGCCAGGTCGGCTATTGCCGGGCGCTGCGCGCGGGGAACCTGGTGTTCGTGACGGGCACCGCGCCGGTCGACGCGTCGGGGGCCGGCACGCACGCGCCCGGCGACGCGTATGCGCAGTGCCGCCGCTGCCTCGAGCTCATCGAGCAGGCGATCTCGGCGTTCGGGATCGGCCGCGCTCGCGTCGTCCGCACGCGGATGTTCGTCACCGATATCTCGCGCTGGTCCGAGTTCGGGCGCGCCCACGCGGAATTCTTCGGCGAGCATCGACCGACGACGACGATGGTCGAGGTCCGGGCGCTGATCGACCCGGAGATGCTGATCGAGATCGAGGCCGACGCGATCTGCTGATCGCCTGGCCTTCGGGACAGGTCACGACGTCAGCGACCGTAGCGGCGCAGGCGGCGGTACAGGGTCGAGGGGCTGATGCCGAGCTCGGCGGCGGCGGGCCGCTGCTGGCCGCCGTGACGCGCCAGCGCGGCGAGGATGGCCGCGCGCTCGAGCTGCTGCAGACCGCCGCGCGGGCTCGCGGTCGGCCCGTCGGGCGCGCGCGGCGAGCCCCGGATCTCGTCGGGGAGGTCGTCGGCGGTGACCTGCGGGCCGGGGGCGAGGGCGGCGGCGTGCTCCATCGCGTTCTCGAGCTCGCGGACGTTGCCGGGCCAGTCGTGGGCGAGCAGGCGCTCGCAGGCGGCTGTCCCGAGGGACAGGTGCGGGCGACCGAGGCGGCGGGCGGCGGCGGCGAGGAGCGCGGCGGCCAGGCCGGGCAGGTCGTCCCGGCGCTCGCGCAGCGGCGGGACGCGGAGCTCGACGACGCGGAGGCGATAATACAGGTCGCGGCGGAAGCTGCCCGCGGCGACGGCGGCCGCGAGGTCGCGGTGGGTGGCGGCGATGATGCGGGCGTCGATCCTTCGCGGCTGGTTCTCGCCGACGCGGCGCAGCTCGCGTTGTTGGAGGGCGCGCAGCAGCTTGACCTGCATGGCGAGGGACATCTCGCCGACCTCGTCGAGGAACAGGGTGCCGGCGCCGGCGGCCTCGAGCAGGCCGACGCGGTCGCGGACGGCGCCGGTGAACGCGCCGCGGGCGTGGCCGAACAGCTCGCTGTCGAGGAGGGCGTCGGACACGGCGCCGCAGTGCAGGGCGAGGAACGGCTGGCGCGCGCGGGCCGAGCGGGCGTGGATCTGGCGGGCGATGCGGTCCTTGCCGGTGCCGCTCTCGCCGAGCACGAGCACCGCGCTGTCGACCGCCGCGAGCCGGCGCGCGAGCTCGAGGGCGCGGCGCATCGCCGGGCTGCGCGTCGCCGACGGCTCGTCGTCGTCGGGCGTCGCGTCCGGGAGCGGCGGCGCGCCGAGCTGCGGGGCGCCCGCCGGCGGCAGATGGGCCAGGTGGGGCTCCAGCGCCGCGCCCCAGGCCTCGCGCGGGCGCGCGCTGAAGCGACACGCGACGTCGCCGCAGGCGAGGCAGCGGTCCTCCAATACGACGATGTCGCGGCGCTCGACGCAGCTCAGATATCCGCTGGCGAAGCCGCCCAGCGTCCAGCACACCGGCGCGTCGGCGCGTCCGCAGTGCAACAGGTGCTGCTCGGCCTCGTAGGAGACCGGCACGGTCGCGCCGCCGGGCGTCATCGGCCCGGTGCCGGGCTTGAGCCGCAGCATGCCCTGCAGCAGGCCGAGGCGGCCGCCGGCGTCGCGCATCGCCTGCAGGTCGGCCCACGCGAAGCCGCCGCGCATCGCCTCGGCGGCGCGCCAGCCCTGGGCGTAGCCGAAGCGGGTCAGCACCGTGCGGGCGCCGCCGGGGCCGAGCGCGTCGACGAGGTCGCGGCGCAGCGCGCCCATGGCGACGGCGTCGACGACGAGGGCGCGCAGGCCGGCGAAGTGGACGGCGCCGGCCTGCGCGTCGACGGCGAGCAGCGCGTGAAGGTCGAGGTCCTCGGCGAGCATCGGCGGTCATTGTGCACGATGTCGGGCGGTCAGGTTGACCGACGGGGCGCGGCGCGGGGCGCAAGTATGCGAGATCTCGAGCGGCGCGGCGTGTGCTGGGAGGCGCGGCCATGCAAGCACGCGTCGACATCCTCTCGCCGGCGTTCCGCGCCGATCCCTACCCGCATTACGCCGCGCTGCGGAACGGCAGCCCGGTGTGCCGGGTCGACCCCGGGGCAATGTGGGCAGTCAGTCGTCACGACGATATCGTCGCGGCGCTGCGCGATCCGGCGCGCTTCTCGTCGCAGGGCTTTCGCGCGGTGTGGGAGCCGGCGTGGCTCGGCTACAACCCGCTGGCGCGATCGATCCTCGCGCAGGACGCACCGGGGCACACGCGGCTGCGGGCGCTCGCCAGCCGGTCGCTCGGGCCGCGCGCGGTGGCCCGGCTCGCGCCGGAGATCCGCGCGCGGGCCGGGCTGCTCGCGGCGCGGATCGACGGCGAGGTCGAGCTGGTCTCCGCGTTCGCGGCGCCGCTGCCCGCGTTCGTGATCGCCACGCTGCTCGGGCTCGACGAGCGGCTGTGGGTCCGCTTCAAGCGCTGGGCCGACGACTTCCTGTCGGTCACGCCGGAGCCGCTCGACGCGGAGCACGCGGCGCGGGTCAGGGCGACGATCGCGGAGCTATCGGCGTACATCACCGCGGTGATCGCCGACCGCCGCGCGGCGCCGATCGACGACACGGTCAGCGAGCTGGTCCGCGCCGAGGTCGACGGGCAGCGGCTCGGCGACGCGGAGATCCTCGAGTTCCTGGTGGCGATCCTGCTCGGCGGGCTCGAGACGACGACGCATCTGATCGCGACCTCGGCGCTGTTTTTGGCCGAACGCCCGGATCTGGTGGCGAGGCTGCGCGGCGAGCCGGGGCTGATCCCCGCGTTCATCGAGGAGATGCTGCGCTTCGACGGGCCGAGCCAGTCGCTGCCGCGCTTCACGACCTGCGACGTGACGCTCGCCGACGTCGAGATCCCCGCGGGCTCGCTGGTGCTGCTGCTGGTCGGCTCGGCGGGGCGCGACGAGCGGCGCTTTTCAAATCCCGACACCTTCGACCTCGGGCGCGGCACGGCGGCGCTGAACTTCGGGCACGGCGTCCACTTCTGCCTCGGCGCGGCGCTCGCCCGCATGGAGGCGCAGATCGCTCTCGAGGCGCTGCTGGCCCGCTTCGCCCGCTTCGAGCGCCTGCCCGGCGAGATCGTGTACAACCGCACGATGACGGTCCGCGGCCCGGTTGCGGCGCCGCTGCGCCTGACGCCGGGGTGATCGGAGTATCACCGTACATGCCTCATGAGACATGTACGGTGATTGGCCTCAATCGTCGAGCTTCGTGACGAACTTGCCGAGGATCTTGCGGACGACGCCGTCGTCGAAGCGCAGGTCGAGCGACTCCGCGTCGCCGGTGCGCGTGCGGGCGAGCAGGGTCGCGAGCCCGAACTTGGGGTGGGAGAAGCGCTCGATCGGGCCGGTCTGGGGCTGCTCGCGCAGGGCCGGGCGGCGGACCGGGGCCTTTTTGGCCGCGGTCGACTTCGCCGGCCTGTCCGGCCTGTCCGGCTTGCTCGGGGCCGGCCCGAGCAGGTCGAAGCCGCGGCGGACGTGGCGGACGTACTTCACCCAGAAGCTGCGCTCCGACTTCGTGCGGCGGTCGATGTCGTCGAAGCCGCCGCGCCAGGCGAGCACGCGCTCGGGCGCGGGGGCCCACAGGCCGGCCTGCTGCAGGTCGATCAATACGCCGAGTCCGGCCATCGGTCCGGCGATCTCGTAGAGGTCGACGTCGCCGCGGAGCCGGCGGTCGAGCAGCTGCGCCGCGCGCTCGCCGAGCTCGTCGATCACGGGCTGGGCGCCCGGGAAGCGCAGCAGCGCGTCGATCAGGGGGCCGTCGGAGTAGCCGCCGATCGCCGCCGTCGCGGCCTTCGTGCGCGAGCCGTCCTTCGTCGTCGCCTCGGGGTCGTCGAGCAGGGTCTGCAGCGCCGCGCGGGTGGCCGCGGGGAGCCGCGCGAGCCCGTCGCCGAGCGCGGCGACGCGGGCCGGCAGGTCGCTGTTGTCGCTCGCCACGCTGACCGGGTTCAGCCACGCGAGCAGGCCGATGCGCGCGACCAGGCGGGCGGGGTCGGGCTCGTCGCCGTCGAGCTTGACGAGGCGCCACAGCTCGTCGAGCGCGCTGTCGTTGTCGTAGAGGCCGTCGTCCCAGGTGCCCATGGGCGGACTGTACCGCACCTGGAGGGGCGGCGGATCACGGGCAGTCGAGCTTGATCTCGGCGAAGCCCTGGGACTTGAGCGCGGTGCAGGCGGTGCCGCACAGCTGGATCTTCGTGTTGCTGGCGTCGGTGTACAGCCAGCCGCTGGCGTTGGCGCAGTTGAGCGCGTTGTTGTAGGCGTACGACTTGCCGCCGACGACGACCATCGTGTTCGTCTTGTCGACCGGGACGTCGTCGAGGGTCAGGACGCAGCTCTGCAGGTCGTTGAAGATCGTCGTGTACGCGGCGGTGAGCTCGGCCTCGTCGGTGGTCTGGTAGAACTTGGGCTCGCCGACGCGCGGGCGCCCGCCCTGGACCGCGAGCTCGTTCAGCCGCGTGTAGGGGTTGGTGTTGTCCGGCGTGCCGTCCTTGACGGTCGGCGAGGTGACGTTCTGGATGTCGAGGCCGATGACGTAGGTCGGGATCTGGTTGGAGTTCCACGCGCCCGAGACGACGGTGTGGAGCGTCTCGTCGTAGGTCTCGAACAGATCGCTGTTGTTGGGGGCGTTGGCCTTGCAGTTGGCGGGTCCGTCGACGGCGAGGACGATCGCGCGCGGGACGTCGGCCGGGGCCTTGAGCACCTGGGTCAGCGCCGCCTGCACCGCCTTCGCGGTCGGCGAGCCGCCCTTGACGATCGCGTCCGCCAGCGGCAGCGTGGCGAGGATCGTCGCCGTGTTGCCGGGCGCGGGCTGGGCCTCCGGCACCGGCTCGACGACGCACGCGCTCTGGTCGTAGTTGCTGGTCGCGGCCTTCGATCCGAACAGGATCGAGCCGAACTCGATCGCGTCGTCGTACATCGGCAGGATCGCGGACAGCACCTTGTGCAGGCTCTTCCAGCGGAAGATCGTCGCCGTGTTGGCGTTGTTGTCGTGGTCCCACAGCCCGCCCGGGTTGGCGGTCATCGTGCCGCTCTTGTCGAGCACGAGCATCACGGTGGGGACGACCAGCTCCGCGTCGAATTGCTTGCACTCCGGCGGCGGGGCGGTGGTCTCCGTCGTGTTGTCGGGCGGGAGCGTCGTCGAGGTGCCGGGGTCGCTGTCGCTGGCGCTGCCGGTCGTCGTGCTCGGGTCGCTCGGGCTCGTGGACGGGTCGCCGGACGGGTCGGTGGTCGTCGTGTCCTCGACCGGCGTCGTCGTCGAGGGGTCGACCGTGGTCGGGTTGGTGGTCGGGTCGGTGGTCGGGCCGGTGGTGAAGCCCTCGGTGGTGATCGGGCCGGTGGCGCTGCCGTCGGTGACGCCCGGGTCGGTCACGTTGGTGTTGGATATCGGCGTCGAGGTGGCGTTGTCGGGGTTGACACAGAAGTCCGCGACGCAGACCAGGGCGCCGAGGCACTGATTGTCGATACAGTTGGAGGTCTCGAAGCCAGTCTGACCGGTCTGGCCGGTCTGGCCCTCCGAGTCGCCGCAGGCGACGAGCAGGAGGGCAGATAGGCCGAGGCGGTGCAGACGGTAGGAAGACATGGTCCGACCGTATCAGGAAAGTCCCCGCGTCGGCTCGCTTGAAATCGCGCGAGACGGGGCGTGGATCACGAGGTCTGTCACGCGGTCGCGGGCTCGACGGGCGCGGCGCCGGCGAGGCGCTGGCGGAGCACGTACGGGAGGATGCCGCCGTGCTGGTAATAATCGACCTCGATCGGGGTATCGATGCGCAGCGTCAGCGGGACCTCGTCGGTCGTGCCATTCGCGCGATGCACGACCAGCGTGACGCGCTGGCGCGGCTGCACGCCGGCCTCGAGGCCGCGCAGGTCGAAGGTCTCGCTGCCGTCGAGCTTCAGCGCGCGCGCGTCGGTGCCGGCGTCGAACTGGCAGGGCAGCACGCCCATGCCGACGAGGTTGTTGCGGTGGATGCGTTCGAAGGACACGGCGATGACGGCGCGCACGCCGAGCAGGCGGGTGCCCTTGGCGGCCCAGTCGCGCGACGAGCCGGTGCCGTACTCCTGGCCGGCGAACACGACGAGCGGGACGCCGGCGGCCTGATAGCGGAGGGCGGCGTCGTGGATGCTGAGGCGGTCGCCGTCGGGCTGGTGGAGGGTGACGCCGCCCTCGACGCCGGGGACCATCAGGTTCTTGATGCGGACGTTGGCGAAGGTGCCGCGGACCATGACGCGGTCGTTGCCGCGGCGCGAGCCGTAGGAGTTGAAGTCCTCCTCGGCGACGCCGCGCTCGCGCAGGAGCCGGCCGGCCGGGCTGTCGGGGGAGATGTTGCCGGCGGGGCTGATGTGGTCGGTGGTGACGCTGTCGCCGAAGATGGCCAGGGCGCGGGCGCCGGTCAGCGCGGTGGTCGGGGACGGCTCGACGCTGAACTTCTCGAAGTAGGGCGGGTCCTGGATGTACGTCGAGGACTCGTCCCAGGCGTAGACCTTGCCGCCGGTGGTGGCGATCTCGGCCCACATCGGGTTGGAGCCGGCGACGTCGTCGTAGAGGCGGTGGTAGCTGTCCGGGTCGGTGGCCGCGGCGAGGTGCGCGGCGATCTCCTCGCCGCTGGGCCACAGGTCGCGCAGGTACACGGCGCGGCCGTCGCGGTCGTGGCCGAGCGGCTCCTGCGTGAGGTCGATGTCGACGCGGCCGGCGAGCGCGAAGGCGACGACGAGCGGCGGGCTCATCAGGAAGTTGGCGCGGATGTTCTGGTGGATGCGCGCCTCGAAGTTGCGGTTGCCCGAGAGCACCGCGGCGACCACGAGGTCGTGCTTCTCGATCGCGCGGTCGATCTCCGGGTCGAGCGGGCCGGAGTTGCCGATGCAGGTCGTACAACCGTAGCCGACGGTCTGGAAGCCGAGGCGGTCGAGGAACGGCTGCAGGCCGGTCTGCGCGAGGTATTGCGTGACCACCCGCGAGCCCGGCGCGAGCGAGGTCTTGACCGCCGGCCCGACCTGCAGGCCGCGCTCGACGGCCTTCTTCGCCAGCAGGCCGGCGGCGAGCATGACGCTCGGGTTCGAGGTGTTCGTGCAGCTGGTGATCGCGGCGATGACGACGGCGCCGTGGTGCAGCTCGAGCCGCGAGGCCGGGCTCGTCGACTCGTCGACGCGGTCCGGCGTCGGCCGGTTCTGCATCATCTCGAGCTCGGTCTCCGGGTTGGTGTTCTTCGGGCTGGTCCTGGGCCCGACGTGCACCGGCGCGGTCCTCGGGTCCTGGACGCCGCCGCCGGTCGTCGGCGACTCGTTGGGGCCGGCCTCGCTGGTGACGACGCGCAGGCGGCGGCCGGCCTCGCGGGTCGGCTTGCCGTAGGCGACGGGGCTGTGCAGCAGCTCGGAGAACGTGGATTGGAGCTTGCCGAGGGCGATGCGGTCCTGCGGGCGGCGCGGGCCGGCGACGCTGGGCTCGACGGTGGAGAGGTCGAGCTCGGCGCGCTCGCTGTAGTCGATCTCGCCGTCGGCGGGGGTGCCGAACATCTCCTGCGCGACGAAGTAGCGGCGGACCGCGTCGACCAGCGCGGGGCTGCGGCCGGTGTCGCGCAGGTACTGGCAGGTGCGCTCGTCGACGGCGAAGTAGCCCATGGTCGCGCCGTACTCGGGGGCCATGTTGGCGATCGTCGCGCGGTCGGTGACCGACAGCGAGGCCGCGCCGGCGCCGAAGAACTCGACGAACTTGCCGACGACCTTGCGGGCGCGCAAAAGCTCGGTGATCGTGAGGACGAGGTCGGTGGCGGTGACGCCGGGCTGCAGCGCGCCGGTCAGGTGCACGCCGACGACGTCCGGGGTCAGGAAGTAGACCGGCTGCCCGAGCATGCCCGCCTCGGCCTCGATGCCGCCGACGCCCCAGCCGACCACGCCGAGGCCGTTGATCATCGTGGTGTGCGAGTCGGTGCCGACCAGCGAGTCCGGGAACCACACGCCGTCCCGCTCGACTACGCCGCGCGCGAGGTGCTCGAGGTTGACCTGATGCACGATGCCGACGCCGGGCGGCACGACGTTGAAGCCGTTGAACGCGGCGGTGCCCCACTTGAGGAATTTGTAGCGCTCGCGGTTGCGGCGAAACTCCATCGCCATGTTGCGCTCGAGCGCGTCGGCCACGCCGGCGAAGTCGACCTGCACCGAATGGTCGATGACGAGGTCGACGGGCACGAGCGGCTCGATGACGGCGGGGTCGCGGCCCATGCGGGCGACGGCGCTGCGCATCGCGGCGAGGTCGACGAGCAGCGGCACGCCGGTAAAGTCCTGGAGGACGATGCGCGCGACGATGAACGGGATCTCGGCGGTGCGCTCGGCCCGCGGCTGCCACGCGGCGAGGGTGCGCACGTCGTGCTCGGAGATCCGCTTGCCGTCGAGGTTGCGCAGCACGGACTCGAGGATCACCCGCAAGCTGCGCGGCAGCCGGGAGATCCGTCCGAGCCCGGCGCGCTCGAGGGCGGGCAGACTGTAGTAACGGCCGCGGCCGCCGTCCGCGAGCTCGAGGTCCTGCAGGGCGTGAAAGGGGTCGTGCGCGGCGCTCTCCATCGTGGTGCCCTTTTTTGCTTCTTTTTAAAAGGATGCGTCCGCGACCCGGCGATACGCCGAGCCGCGGGCCGTGCGGCGCCCTCGCGGGCGGTCGCATCTCCGGTATGGTCGGCTTTGTGGGCGCGGCAAGGGGCCGCGGTGCATGGCGGCGATTGCGGGGTATTCGCGGCGGTCGGCGGTCGGCTGCGGGGCAGCCGCGGGGCCCGCGCGGGGGCTTGCATGGGCGGACGGCCGGGGTGCCCGGGCCTGCGTCACCGGGCGGGCGGGGGCGTGGATGCCCGCGTCATCCGGGCACGCATGCCATGGAATCGGGCGCTGCAATGCACACTGTCGTCTAAAGCATCTGGCGCGCCTTGACCTCGAGGTATCGATTGATGAGCGCCGGGGAGAGCTCGCCGGGGAGGACGTCGAGGACGAGGGCGCCGGCGCGTTTGAGGTCGCGGATCAGGTGGTCGCGCCAGCCGAGGGATTCGGCTGCGGCGGCGGCGATGAAGGGGCGGTCGTCGTGCGGGGCGAAGTGGTCCGGGGTGAGGGTGACGAGGGCCTCGAGGGTGGGGTCGCGGAGGAGGACGATGAGCGGGAGGTGGCGGGGCTGGAGGCCGCGGGCGAGGCGCAGGAGCTGGGTGGAGGCGTTCTGGTCGAGGATCTGGGTGAACAGGACGATGAGGCTGCGCTTGCGCAGGCGGGGGCCGAGCTGGGTGAAGGCGCTTTCAAAATTGGTCTCGACGAGGTCCGGGTGGACGGCGAAGAGCGAGCGCATCAGGCGGCGGGAGGCGGCCTTGCCGGAGGCGGGGGGGAGGTAGGTGAGGACGCGGTCGGCGAAGGTCATCAGGCCGACCTGGTCGCCGCCGCGGCTGGCGACGTGGGTCAGCATCAGGGTCGCGTTGAGGGCGTGGTCGAAGCGGGACAGGTCGTCGCTCTCGGCCGTCATCAGGCGGCCGGCGTCGAGCATGAAGACGATGGATTGGTCGCGCTCGAGCTGGTATTGGCGGGTGATGAGCTTGTGGCGGCGGGCGGTCGCCTTCCAGTCGATCTTTCTAAATTCGTCGTCGCGCTGGTAGTCGCGCAGGGCCTCGAATTCGCTGGCGCCGCCGTGGCGGCGGGAGGCCCGGGAGGCGGCGTCGCGGTCCTGGCGGGCCAGGAGGTCGTAGTCGCGGACGGCCTGGACGTCCGGGAAGACGCGGACCTGGTCGGAGGCGGGTTTTGCGAGCTGGCGGGTCCACAGGCCGAGCGGGGAGCGGTGGCGAATGGTGTGATCGCCGAGGGTGTAGGCGCCGCGGCGGCGCGGGGTCAGGCGATATGTGGCCTGGGTGCGGGCGCCGGGGAGGAGTGTCACGCGCAGCGGGAGCTCGGGGGCGGTGGCGTGGTCGAACAGGTCGTCGGTGACCTCGACGGTGAGCGGGCGGCGGGCGCGGGAGCGCAGCTCGAGGGTGACCGGGTTGGCGCGGCCGATCGAGAGGACGTCGCGGGTCAGGCGGCGAATTTCGACGAGGGGGCGGCGGGCGAGCAGGGCGTCGGCGAGGGCGAGCAGGGCGATGATGGCGTCGGCGGCGAGCATCGGCCACAGCAGGCCGCGGTCGGCCAGCGCCGCGACGGCGAGGCCGAGGGGGACGAGCATCAGCAGCACGAGGGCGCGCGAGGGGATCACGGGGCGGTCGATTCAGCGAGGTGGTGAGAGAGTGGTGGGGTGGAGGCTCGCCGAGCAGAGACGTGGGATGTCTCTCGGGACAGGGCGTTTGGGACAGGGTGTTTGGGACATGTCCCCGGGGTCAGGCGGGGGTCTTGGGGACGCGGGCCTCGGCGAGGATCGCGGTGATGCAGTCGTCGGGGGAGACGCCCTCGAATTCGGCGTCAGGATGAAGGATGAGGCGGTGGCGGAGGACGGCGGGGGCGAGGGACTTGATGTCGTCGGGGGTGACGAAGTCGCGGCCTTCCATCGCGGCGCGGGCGCGGCCGGCGGCGAGGAGGGCGATGGAGCCGCGGGGGGAGGCGCCGAGGTAGACGGAGCGGTGGGCGCGGGTGCGGGCGACGATGTCGGTGATGTAGTCGAGGAGGTCGTCGGCGACCTTGACCTGGTTGAGGTGGGCCTGCATGGCGACGAGGTCGGCGGCGGTGGTGGTCTGCTCGAGGCCGACGTCGTCGAGGGCGGCGGCGTCGAAGCCGGCGACGACGTTGGCGAGCAGGCGCTTCTCGACCTCGCGGCTGGGGTGGGCGACGTCGAGCTTGAGGAGGAAGCGGTCGAGCTGGGCCTCGGGGAGCGGGTAGGTGCCGTGCGACTCGACCGGGTTCTGGGTCGCCAGGACGAAGAAGGGCTGGGGCAGCGGGCGGGTGACGCCGTCGATGGAGACGCTGCGGTCGGCCATGGCCTCGAGCAGGGCGGCCTGGGTCTTGGCGGGGGCGCGGTTGATCTCGTCGGCGAGCAGGAGCTGCGTGAAGACCGGGCCGGGCATGAACTCGAACTGCTGCTTTTGTTGATTGAAAATGTTGCCGCCGGTGACGTCGCTGGGCATGAGGTCGGGGGTGAACTGGATGCGCCGGGCGACGCAGCCGAGGACGCGGGCGAGGGCGCGGACCATCAGCGTCTTGCCGAGGCCGGGGACGCCCTCGATGAGCACGTGGCCGCGGGCGAGGACGCCGACGAGCACGCCGTCGACGATCTCGTCCTGGCCGAGGAGGACGCGGGCGACCTGCTGGCGGATGCGGGTGGTGGTCTGGGCGAATTGTTGCGGGGTCATCGGGGTCCTCCCACGAGGCGAACGAGGCGGGCGAGGGCTTGCATGAGGCGGAGGTCGTCGGCGGCGGCGAGCGGGTCGTGGCGGGCGGGTCGGGCGGTGCCGACGGTGGCGTCGTCGCGGAGGGTGTTGGCCTCGACGAGGGTCTGCATGACCTGGTGCTCGTCGTCGCCGGTGCGCGCGGCGATCGCCTGGGCGAGCGCGTAGAGGCCGGGCTGGCGGCTCGAGCTGGTCCTGTCGCGCAGGCGTTCGAGCGCCCAGGCGGCGTAGAGGCGCAGGGCGTGGCGGGTGGCGCGGCCGCGGAAGTACTGCGCGCCGAGGGCCTGGACGTGCTCGGCGAAGCGGCGGCGCGAGCCGACGGGCGGGTCGCGCGGGCGGCCGAAGTGGACGCCGCGCCACAGCCAGAACAGGGCGAGCAGCGCGAGGATCTGGAGGACGATCGGGGTGAGGCGGGCGCGCTGCACGGCGTCGACGGGCGAGTCGGCGCCGAGGCCGAGGAGCGCGTCGACGAGCTCGACGTCGGTCGGGCCGAGGTCGGCGAGCAGGCGGATCAGCAGGTCCGGGTTGTCGCCCAGCATCAGGCCGCCGTTGGTGAACAGGCGGTCGTCGGCGAGCACGGTGATGTTGTCGGGCTGCCAGTCGCGGTGAAATTGCGCGGCGTACAGGCTGCCGTCGGCGTACTCGAGCAGCGCGCGGCGGGTCGCGTCCGCGCCCGCCGGGTCGAGGACGGCGCCGTCGGGGGTGACGAGCTCGAGCGGGCCGAAGGTCGCGGTCAGGTCGGGGCTGACTTTCAGGACATGTCCCGAGGCACCTGGCACGAGGGACAGGTTCAATTCCGGCGGCGGGGGGAGGCCGGCGAGTACGAGGTGGTTGCTGCCGGTGGCCCACGCGAGCAGGCCGGGCCACAGCGCGGGGTCGACGGCGGCGTCGTGGAGGAGGACCAGGGTGCGGGGGTTGCGTTGGGGGAAGGTGGCGTCGACGAGGTCGGCGAGCGGGGCGGTGCGGAAGCGGATGTCGCGGTCGTGGGCGGCGCCGAGCTCGATGACGGCCTGCGCGCCGGAGGGCGAGAGGTCGAAGGGGAGGCCGCCGGCGGGCGGGTCGCAGGACAGCAGCGACGCGGCGGCGAGGAGGACAGCGAGGGTGTCGGCGCGGCGGGTGGCGATCGGGACGACGCGCTGGACGACGCGCTCGTAGGTGCCGGCGTCCGGGGTCTGGGCGCCGAACTGGACCTGCTCGACGTCGCGGACGACCTCGCCGACCTGGGCGCGCAGGGCCGGGTCGGAGGCGAGGTCGCGGAGGTGGTCGCCGTTGGTGCGCGAGGGCGTGACGCGGATCTTTCCGTCGTGGTCGAGGCGGTGGAGCAGCGCCGCGTGGGCGCGCAGGATGGCGCGGGCGAAGTCGCCGGCGCTGGCGGCCGCGCGGGCCTGCTCGAGCAGGGCCTGGACGTCGCGGACAGGAGGCCCGGGCGGGGCGTCGGCGACGAGCGGTGTGGTGGTGGCGGTCGGCCCGTCGGGCTCGACGGGCGCGTCCTCGCGGCGGCGGGTGACGCTGTTGCGGAAGATCAAAAAGGCGACGAGCAGCGCGCCGAGGACGACGATCGCCCAGAACAGCAGGCGGCCGACGCCGCCGAGCTCCGGGAGCTCGAGGTCGTCGCGGCGCTGCGGTGGTTTTTGCGGGGCGGGCTTCGGGGGCGCGGGCGGGTCATCTGCGCGCTTGTGCGCGTCGGTGTGCTTGGGCTCTTCGGGGCCGTCCTCGGGCGATTCGCCGGCGCGGCGCGAGAAGCCGAGGCGGCCGAGCGGGTCGAGGGCGGCGCGCGGGGCGTCGCAGGCGCGGCGGAAGGCGGGGCAGCGGGGGTTGTGCTCGGGGCCGACGGGCGGGCACCAGCGGGCCTCCGGGGGGGTCAGCGGGTAACGCTCGTCGTGGCAGAAGGCGAAGCGATCGTCGGCGAGGATGCGCGCGGCCTCGTCGGCGACGGGGCCGGCGATCACAGCGGCGAGGAGGGCGGCGGCGATCGTCACTCGCGGGCCTCCGCGGCGGCGATGCTCATGAAGCGGAGCTGGATGTCCCAGCCGTCCTGGCGGGTGCGGCCGTCGATGTAGGCGAGGAAGCGGGCGGTGGCGACGAGCGG
>Ga0075163_10004264_pt1 | contig 19195 bp, 15 predicted proteins | sample JI1023141ADNA_FD_71478 | JGI IMG/M metagenome (GOLD analysis project Ga0075163, IMG submission 71478) | Wastewater effluent complex algal communities from Wisconsin, to seasonally profile nutrient transformation and Carbon sequestration -... | ecosystem: Engineered > WWTP > Effluent > Algae...
GCAAGTGATTTAGAAATACCATCAACAAACACTGTATACTGGCGCATTTCTGGTCGTAAACTTACTGGGTCATAATGTTTAGTATTGCCATGTGTTAGCGCCCAATAAATTTGGTCATACATAACATACAATGGTTTTACATCACTTCCTCTTCTTAAATTTTCAGCCAACACCATATCGCATATTTCTTCTAAATCTTCTTTAGAAAACACAGTTCCTGTTGGGTTTTGTGGTGAGCATAACGCTAATAATGAAGCTTCTTGAATAAAAGGTTTAATATCTTTTGCTTTAGGCATAAAATTATTTTCAGGTGTTGCCTGAATAATAACTGGCTTTGCTCCGTTTAAATAAGTGTAATGATTATTGTTCCAAGATGGAACGGCAAAAATTACTGTATCATTTGCGTCTACTAATGTTCTAAAAATAGAATAGATAACAGGACGTGCGCCACCTGCAATTAGAATTTCATCATTTTTGTAATCTAATCCGCCACGCTCTTTTAAAAGCTTACTTACTGCATTACGCAACTCAAGCATCCCATCAGCAGCAGGATAGTTTGTTTGATCATCAAAATAAGCATCAACAATCATTTGTTTTAACTCTGCAGGAATTGGAAATTGCTTTGGGTTAAAATCTCCAATAGTTAAATTGTAAATTTTTTCTCCTTGCTTAATCTTCTCATTAACCTCTCCAGCTAATTTAATGATTTCTGATCCAATGATGTTTTCTGCTAGTTTCGAAACTTGCAACTCTCTGTTAGTACTTGTTACTTGAGACATTGTATTTAATTAAAAAATGAATAATTTGGGAACCGGGCAAATGTAACAATTTCTAATCGTGAAAAAAGTGATTTTTATGCTGATATTTGAAAATAATTAAGTCAAATTTGTCCTACTATTATTATTTGAAGACAAAGTCATGAAAAAGGATGTTAAATTAGTTTTATCTGGCGGTGGAGCAAGGGGGTTTGCTCACATTGGCGCTTTAATTGGATTAGCCGAACTTGGAATTAATCCGATTGCTATTAGCGGAACAAGTGCAGGTAGTTTAGTTGGTGCTTTTATTGCAGACGGGTTTCAGCCTAAAGAAATAAAGGAGATTTTTGAAAAGCATAAGTTTAAAAAGAGTCTTCATTTTTCAAATCTTAAAGCTGGGATATTTACTTCCGATTCTATCCACGAAATCATAAGCAAAAATATACGCAGTAAAAATATTGAAGATTTAAAAATGCCCTTTTTTGTTACAGCAACCAATCTTTTAAACGGAGATAGAATTGTTTTTAACAGCGGGCCAATTATAGAACGTGTTGTGGCATCGTGCTCTATTCCCATTCTACTTCCACCTGTTTATATTGATAACGTACCTTATGTTGATGGAGGGGTGACAAGCAATTTGCCAGTAGAACCATTCATTCCAAAAGATAAAACAAAAATCATTGGTATAAACGTAAATCCAATTTCCCCTTACTCAAGTGAAACAGGGATTATTGATACGGTTGACCGCACCATTCAATTGTGTTTAAAAGAGAATGTAATGCGCAATGCATCTAGTTGTGATGTTTTTATAGAACCAATAGGTATAGAAAAATATCAGTTGATGGATAATGAAAAAGTGAGGGAAATTATCGAGCTTGGATATATGCACATAAAAACAATTACTACACAACTTTCTTCGTTGTAAGCACTATTGCTTAGGGAAATAAATCGGATGCGTATTGTTATAATTTCGCAAAAACATACCCATTTGTTTTTTACGTTTTCCCTTGCTTAAAGCTATAAAATCTTTGTATAATTTTTCATCACGTTTAAGAATTTCGGTAATATTTGTAAGATTATAGTCCATTACTTCTCCCGAATAAAAATCCAACACAAATTGCTTTACTTCTCTTGATTTTGTTGGCATGTTGGTCGCTGTCATGCCATAATTGTAATAGTAAGGCGACATAGACGTTCCACCATAATTATTAATTACTTCAACTGAAGCGATGAATTGAGAAATGTTACCAAACACTGGGACACGAAACATTTTTTTATCATGATTAATAAATATAGTATTGTTTTGTGCAAAGCCCCAAATACTATCTGTTTTTACTTTATGAAGATGTCCTCCAAAATTAAATGTGATGTACTCACTGTTTTCAACTACTTTACCTATAAAATCCAATTGACTTTTATCTTCCTTAGATTCTAATACACTTTTAGAGATTGGGCGGTTCATTCTAAAATCAGAATAGGTAATGTAGATACCTTCATTAAAAACAAAGTCGCGCGTATATTGTATGCTATCGTTTTGTGAAAACAGATTCAATGATAAAACAAAAAACAATATGAGGAACAAGCTTTTTTGCATACCTCAAATATACAATTGTTGCGCCAAAAATGTATCAATTACATTATTTCTCATTCATTTACTTGCATACCTATTGTTTTTTCCTTTATTTTGTACCTCATGTTAAAAGCAATTCAACATAATATTATCATTACCATGCGTGTCGTTCGATATTGCATGACCTCGAATTGCATTATTTTCTGGGCTTAATAGCCATTTTATTTTCCATTTTATTGTTTTTTTAAATTAAAAGTATGCAAACTTTTTCAGAGCTTGTATTAGACAAGTTAAACACATTAGTTGTAGTCGTAAACAAAAACGGCGAAGTGGATTACGTAAGTGAATCGGCAAAAAAATTACTTGGATACGAACCAGAACAGTTAACTGGTGAGCAATGGTGGATTAAACCACGTATTAACGAGGCGGAAGGGAATATCGTGAGAGAAAAAATTCGTTCTATCCTTTTGCATGATGCGCACCAAAGTAATCAAGTTTTTGAGCATGCATTAAAAACTTCGCAAGGAAGTATAAAATGGTTTAAGTGGAACTCCGCACTAATTAATGACAACCAACTTATAGGTATTGGTTTGGACATTACTGAAAAGAAATATTCGGAGCAACGCATGATGGATGTTAACCGTGATTTATTGCTTAAGAATAAAGAAATTACGGATAGTATTAATTATGCAAAACGAATACAAGAAGCAATTTTACCTAACCACGCTTTCTTAAAAAAGAATTTCAGTGATGGATTTGTGTTGTATCAACCCAAAGATATTATTAGTGGTGATTATTTCTTCTTTCATGAAACAGAAGAGTACCGTTATGTTGCCGCAATAGATTGTACAGGGCATGGTGTACCCGGCGCAATGATGTCGGTAATTGCCAATTCATTATTGAAAGAAGTTTTTTTTAATAAACAATTAGGAAATCCTGCAGAAATATTATACTCATTAGATGAACTATTGTTTGAAGCCCTAAATAAAGACAATGGGAACGGCACTGAAATAAGATACGACGGAATGGATATTGCACTTTGTGCAGTAAACAAAAACACGAATGAACTAAGTTTTGCAGGGGCAATGCGTCCAATATATATTAGAAAAGGCAATGAGCTTATAGAAATAAAAGGGAGTAAATTCCCTTTAGGTTTTCATCATATTAAAAAGGATTTTGAACTGAAGACCTTGAGTTTAGAAAAAGGTGATGCGGTGTATTTGTTCACCGATGGCTATTGCGATCAATTTGGAGGCGACAGAAATAAAAAGTTAAACAGAAAAGCTTTTAAGGAATTACTATTATCAATAATTGAGATGAATGGCGATGAACAAGAAGCTTTTTTAGAATACTCCTTCAAAAACTGGAAGCAGGAAACGGAGCAAACAGATGATGTGTTGGTAATTGGCTTAATAATATGACTCTCTATTCAAATAAATGTGCTTAATTTCGGGGGCATCATAATAATTTGCAAGTTTTTGCGTTTTCATTAGATGCCCTCTTATAAGTCATATATCAGTCATAAAAACATTTTCCTTTTTGGTTTGTTTTTGATTATTGTAGGCATGCCTCTTTCAAAATTTTTAATGAGTGTTGGGCAATTCATTTTGCTCGGAAACTGGTTATTGGAAGGTGATTTTAAGAGAAAATGGGTGATCATGAAAACATCCAAAGTTCTTTGGGTGATGAGTAGCTTCTATTTACTACACTTAATTGGCCTTTTATGGACATCAGATTTTTCTTATGCTGCAAATGACTTGAAAATCAAACTGCCTTTACTTTGGTTTCCTTTATTATTTATCACATCAAACCATTCTCTTTCGAGAAAAGAGTCGCAATCCCTTTTATGGCTTTTTTCATTTGCAGTGTTTATTGCAAGTATAGTGTGTACCTTTGTTTGGTTAGGCTACACAAAACATAAAGTAATTGATATAAGAGACATCTCCATCTTTAATTCGCACATTCGTTTTGCGTTAATGATTGATTTAGTGATTTGTTTTTTACTTTATGATTTTTTTAAAACAGGAAGGCTTTTTTTATATCTGATTAAAATTGGATTGATTACTTGGTTAGTTGTTTTTCTTGGTATTATGCAATCCTTTACTGGGATAGTTATCTTAAGTATTGTGCTTATGTACTATAGCATTCTTTTTTTAAAAAACTTAAAAAAACCAGTTTTCAAATTTTCAGCTTTTTCAATTATATGTTTAATCGGTTTATTTATTTGTTACATTATTGTTAAAGAAATTAAAGAGCAAAACGCTCCTGTTAAACCGATAGTGCGTTTAGTAAAAACTCCCCAGGGACATCCTTACTACAATGACGAACGGAATACTGAAACAGAAAATGGAAATCTTATATGGGCAAATGTATGTGGGTATGAATTGCAAACTGGATGGAATAAAATAAGTTCTATTAATTTTCATGCTAAAGATAAAAAAGGCAACAGTATTGATAATACCATAATAAGGTATATGAGTTCAAAAGGTTTAAACAAGGATTCTGCAGGGCTTTCTAAATTAAAACCTGAGGATATTTTTTGGATAGAAAACGGAACAACCAATTACCTATATACAAGTAAGAGCGGTATAGAAACCCGCATCCATGAAATTATTTATGAATATGACGCCTTTAAAAAAGGCAAAAACCCCACTGGCCATTCACTATTAATGAGAATAGAATTTTGGAGAGTAGGATTAGATATAATTAAAAGGAAATGGTTATGGGGAGTAGGCACAGGTGACTTGCAGAATGCATACAGAAATCAATACGAAAGTAGTGGAACAAAACTCAGTAAAGAATGGAGAAAACGCTCCCATAATCAGTTCATGGCCACCACAATTGGATTAGGTATTTTTGGCTTATTATTGTTTTTGACTTATCTGTTTTACCCAGCAATAAAAATAAAACAGAAACATTATCTATTTTCAGCTTTTATGCTAATATCGATTTTATCGATGATTAACGAAGATACATTGGAAACTCAAGCTGGGGTTACTTTTTTTGGGTTTTTCCATAGTTTATTCCTATTTTTGGAATTAGATGAAAAATAAAATAAAGTCGGCACTCTTCAGTTTAATTTTATTGCTTTTCGCTTTTCCTATAATTTCTCAAAATTTTAAAGCGGTAGAGTTTTTACCCATTATAAATGAAAATTTTATTAATAAAAATAATGTTATCGAAATTGAAACAGACTTAAGCGATGCTGTATTAAATGGCGTTGAAATCCCTTCAACTAATCAAAGTAAAAATGGCTGCTTCGCTTTTAAATTTAAAGTGACAAAAAAAAGAGTAACTAAAGAACGGTTATATTACCGATTATATTACCAAAACAGATCGTACAAGTTTAACGAAACCTCTGCCCTTTGTGATGAGAATTTTTACGGCAGTTGGGGCAACGATATTGATAGCTTCAAACTCCTACCCGAATTTTCAAATGAAATAACTATTGTAGATAGTTTCCGAATAAATGGCAACCCAAGGAATGAATTGCTTTATTACGGTAAAAGTAACAAGCTGGACATTATTAATGATGTTGAATTAAAAAACACCATTGCATATATCAAAGAAAATAAATCCTGGTATGACCAAATAAAAGAAAAAGCACAAAAGGAAGGGCGAACAGAGACTGAACAATTAAGACTAGACGCAGAATGGAGCATTCGTGAAAAGTATAAACCCGATTCCCTCATTAACAATAGATCTTGGCGCAATCCTAGAATGGGAGAATATGAATTCATCCTTGTTGTTATTACAGAAAGTTTACTAAATAAAATTCCAACTGCAGCAAAAAAAATTAGCGTAAAAGGAGAGAAAGAAAAGTTTATTAACCCATTTCAATATTATACTTCCAAATACAAAACAGACTCTGTAAATTTAATTGTTTTAAAAAGTAAAATAATTTTAAAAACTAAAAGTAAATTCAATTTAGGTTCAGGTATATTCATAGATAGAAAATTAGCTAATACACCACTAAACAAAACTAATAATTACGATAGGAGTTGCGGGGAAAGCTATCAATTGTTTAACAAAGCTCACTTTAAACAATATTTTCATTATATAAATACTTCTTACCCACTAAAAAACATAAAATCTGTTTTAGATGTAATGGATACCTCATTCACCCAAAGCGCATATAATGATTTAAATGCTTATAGTAAAAAAAATGATTTGTACGTAGAGACGATAGTAAGCAACTCGGACTGCCCTTGTAAAACAGTTCACTCAGACTCTCTTAAAAATAGTATCACTATACTAAACCCTGGAAATGATTCTGGCGAATATAAAAAGGAACAAGTTGGGATAATGGGCAGAATTGGGTTTACCTATGGAAAATGGAGAGCAAAGATTAAATTCCCAGAATTAATAAATAAAAATTATGTATGGAATGGAATAACAGCTGCGTTTTGGTTACTCTCCGAAGAAACTAAATCTAAATGGAACGCGAGACGAGAATGCAATGCAACTGTAGGTTATATTCCAAAATATGAACCAGACATTGAAGCTTCATTGAAAAAAGCAAACAAAACCGATTCATACTCAGAGATAGATTTTGAAATACTGAAAGAATCTCAATTTTGGCCAATGACATCCTACCCAGGTAAAATAAATGGACCAAAAGATGATCCTGCAAAAAACAATGATATTACTATCACTTGCACTAATTGGGATTTAGCATGTCAGGAGCCAAAATACTTTGGAAGTGGTGCACAAAAAAATATGATTGATGGCAAAGAAGTTACCACACACAGATGGAATCCATGGTACAAAGCTTTGACAACAAAAGTATCAGTTAACCATCACGATGTTTTTGAAAGTGAATTTTATTATTTTGAAATTGAATGGTTACCCACTAAAATTATTTGGAGGATTGGTCCTGCAAAAGACAAAATGAGAATCATTTGTATTATGGACAATACGGTTTCTGCAATCCCCAATAATCAAATGATTGCTATGGTAACTCAGGAATGGCATCATCAAGATTGGTGGCCCCTTTCTCCATTTAAACAAAACGAATTACCCTTTCCTAAAAAAGACATCATCGGAAAGATATTAGAAATTGAGGTTGAATAGGTTTATTTACCAAAGATAAGAATCGGTCCTAAAGTTATAGGCACTTAAATTCGATTGTGATTATATATAGTCCTAGAAATTAACGGTATTTAATTTTATTCATAAACTTTATCAACCACATAAACTGGCCTTCTACGGCTAGCTTCCAACCCTCGCCAAACGTATTCGCCAATTATTCCTAGTCCAATCATTTGAAATGATGAAACGAATAATATAACCACCATTAAGCTCGACCAGCCTGTTTCGTCTACCTTGCCACTAAGTTTAAGAATTACAATTATCAGACTGTATACAAAAGCCGAAAGGCCAAGAATTATTCCCATAATGGAAATGAATTTTAATGGTGCATATGAAAAAGAGATAAAAGAATCTATAAATAACTTGATTTTCTTTTTCAGTGTCCACCGCGATTTTCCTATCTCGCGCTTAACACGTGTGTATGGTATGGTTACCATATCGTAGTTTAGCCAAGCCAGAAGATATAAGGTGTTAGTGTCTTTTTCATTGATTTTAACCACCTCGTCTTTTAGTTGCTTGTCAAAAAACACATAATCAAATCCACCTGGTGGAATATTAGAAAGGGCAAATTTCTTTATTAATTTATGATAAGTGTTTGCGAATCCCTTTTTGAAGAAAGACTCCTCTCTGTCTGCACGATTCCCAACTATAATTTTTACACCATTTTTCCAGTAAGAATACATTTTTACCATCAACTCTGGTGGATCTTGAAGATCTGCTGCAATCACAACACAGCAATCACCAGTGGCATAATTCATTCCTGCCAGTATAGCATTGTATGAGCCTACATTTCCAGCAAGTTTTACTACTTTTACTTTGCCTGGTTGTTCTTGCCTAAATTTATTTAATTCCTCCAATGTATTATCCTTACTTCCATCATCTACCATAATGTATTCAAAGGTAACATCAGCATCAAAAAGAGTTTCGTTCTTAATCAATTCCATTTTTGTGATTGGAATGTTTTCCCCATTAAAATAACATGGAATAATAATCGAAAGCTTAGGCATAAAAACGTTTTATAATAGACAAATATAATGTATTTGTTTAATAAGAATTCTAATTAATCAACCTTCTATTTCTTTTGCAAACCAGTTTGCCTCTCTACAAACTCTTCACCTGCCTTATTTTTCCAAGTATTGGATGTTGAATCAAATGTCAATTTCTCTCCATACTCATCAACCCAGCCATTTTGTTTAGCTGGATTTCCATAATACAAGCCATGAGATTTTAAGTCTTTTGTAACAACACTAGCTATACCAGTCATTGCATATTCACCTATAGTTACACCAGCTAGTATGGTAGAATTTGCACCAATAGATGCACCCTCTTTTATAATGGTTTTAACCGCAGGTTTAAATTGTTTGCTTCTTGGAAAAATGTCGTTTGTAAAAACTACATTAGGTCCAATAAAAGTATTATCGTGCAATTCAATTCCATCCCAAAGGTAAACGCCAGCTTTAACGGTAACATTGTTACCGATAACAACCTCGTTTTCTATGTAACAATGAGAACACACATTGCAATTATCACCAATCTTCGCGCCTTTTAGCACAACAACAAACTGCCATACTTTTGTATTCTTTCCAATGTTTTCAGAATCTACCTGCGAAAGGGGATGCTTAAAGAAACTCATTATTTTGAACTTAGTTTTTTAAAATCTTCATAGTTTCTAATATATTCACTTTCATCATACAATGTTGAAGCTAATACCAATTGAACAGCGATATGACTATACTGCATAGTGTGCCAGCAGTATTTAGGAAGAAATAAACCTTGGTTCGGAGATTCCAAAGAAAACACATTGAGCTCCCCGTTTGGCATTTCAGTGTTTACTATTATTCTACCTAATGAAGCAATTAATACCATTTCAGTTTCATGGTGTGCATGTCTTCCACGTACAACATTATCTGGGGTATGATATGACCAAAAGACGCGTTTAATATCAAAAGGAATGTTCTTTTGGTTTTCTGCGACTGAAATATATCCCAAGTCAGGTGCACCCAATTTAGGAAACTCTATTATGTAAGGCTTATTCATGTGGTTCTTAATTAAAATCAAAAATAAGAATTAATATCAAACTCTTTCCGCGTATTCGGTCTTTTCTTCTAAATAATTTACTGTTAACCTCAGCTTTTTAGGGTCGTAATTAAACTAAGGTTTAGGCACACTTTGAATCTGTTGTTTATGGTACGCAATTCGTTCAGAAACGTTTTGCTTGGTAACCAGAAAACCAAAATCAGGTATGGAATCTATTTTCTTTTGAAACTGTATGTAATCAATCATTGCGTTTCCAACTATAGGCCTGTAGTGAGATGCTTCATAGTAAAAATAATTATTACAGGTTATTTTGTTTATTCCACTAAAATCATAATACTCAGAAATTGCTGCTAATTGTTTCATAAAATCAAAATACAGTTCTGTATTGTTAGCTAAGAAGGTAGTTTTGTGGGTGGGGTTCATAGCAAAAGTAAGATTGATCTTATTACTGTCACAAAAATTTTTTAATTCTTTAAGGTGGCCAATTGCATATTCTACTTTATTTTCATAACCAAGGTATGGCTTATCGAATTTAGGATCACTAATATGTTGCGCTCTATTATTTTCAATGAACTCTTCCGCTACTTTGTTTTCGGCACAACCTGTAATATACATGTTTTTATATCCTGGCACTAACGGACTTTTATAATACGATTCATAATACTCATAAGTAGGAATTTGAAATGCATAATAAATATAAGATTTAAACTGCTCCATTTTTTTTTCAGGAAACGGCCTTCTCAATGACTCCTTTATTCTATTTGTATCAGTTGTCGTATAAGATGCATAATCCAGAAACACTATTACATTTTTTATTTTGCAGCCATTTCCAGCTAACATCTTTATATCATTCAAATGTTCCTTAGGAATACCGAGTGAATAGTACATGTTATAATAGCTTCCATTACTGAATTTTTTTGGGTTAACATTGTTAGCCCTTGAACTTCCGAAAATAAATGAATCGAAGCCTGTGTCATTAGACAATACATAACGCATTTTAACGAAATGATTATTAGGCTCAACGCGTCTGGAACTGAAGTCGCTTGTAAAAACACCGAAAGGATCCTCATAGATGTTAAAATAGAAAATGGGAGAATAGCCAAGTATCACCAGCAATAACACTAGGAGTACATTTCTAAAAAATTTGTAGACAGGCTTCCTCATTAAAATTGAAAATAAATAAATTGAATACTTTTATTAAAGACCCCAAAGTATAAAATAAGAAGTATTAATGATGCATAACTTCCCCATCTTAAAATTGGATTTCCTGTTGAAAGTTTTTGCGCAATAAGATATTTTGATTGCAGATACTCTATTAAAAATAAAAAGAAAATAGATATTAACGCAATACTAAAATTAAATCCATTTGTTCCTAAGTAAACGAGATTAGTTATTGCTTCTTCGTTACCTGCTCTTATAGATGGGATTTGAGTTTTAGGAAACATAATTAATTTTCTTAAAATATGTTTTGCGTCTTCGTAAGTTTTAGCCCTAAAAAAAATCCATGCCACGGTTGACAAACAAAATACTAATACTATAGAAAAGAGAGTAGATAGAGCAGAAACTAATTTACCAAGTGGTTTTTCTCTTTTAAAACTGCCTATTAGCATGTAAATTATTAATAAAACTCCATGAATTCCACCCCAAATAATAAAATTCCAACTTGCCCCGTGCCATAAGCCACTAATTAAAAAAACTATAAGCAGGTTATAGTACTTTCTCCACACCACTACTCTATTGCCGCCCAATGGTATGTACAAATAATCTTTAAACCAAGAAGAAAGTGAAATGTGCCAGCGTTTCCAAAACTCAGGCATAGACTTAGATGCATAAGGACGGTCAAAATTCCTCATGAGTTTAAATCCCATAATGCGTGCTGAGCCTATTGCTATATCGCTATATCCAGAAAAATCGCAATAAATTTGAATTGAAAAAAACACTGAACTAATGATTAAAGGTAAGCCCTTAAAGTTCGTTGGATCATTATACACAAAATCAACCATTTCAGAAAGTCGATCAGCAATTACTACCTTTTTAAAAAGTCCCCAAGCCATTAATTTTAATCCATCAACAGCATTTCGATAGTCGAATTTATGTTCTTCCTTAAATTGATATAGGATGTTTTGAGGCCGTTCAATAGGCCCCGCAACTAATTGCGGATAAAACATCACATACAAGGAGTAGGTAATAAAATTTCGTTCACTTTTTTGATTGCCCCTGTAAACCTCAATTGTGTAACTCATTGCCTGAAACGTGTGAAAAGAAAGACCAATAGGGAGCAGGATACTCAAATTTGGGATTCCATTTTTACATCAAATAATTGAAGCAAATCTGAAAGGTTGGCATTTAAAAAATTAAAATATTTAAAGAAACAGAGAATACCAATATTTGAGATTAAGCTTAGCACAAGGTAGAGTTTTCGCTTTCGCCCTTTCGATTTTTCTATCAGTATACCCGCGAAATAATCTATTATAATTGTTCCAAATAAAATGGTAATGTAAATAGGCACAAAATCCATGTAAAAATAACAACTTGCAATAAGCAACATTGGTATTCTAAACTTAAAAGGCAGGACAAAATACAGTGTCGTTACTACTATAAAAAAAAGTATAAAATCTATAGAATTAAATAGCATATTATTTTAAGGTAGAAACAAATATAAATTTTTTAATCTCATTTATACTTAAAATCCAAGATGTTGAAACCCAGTCATGCATTACTTTTTCCTAAATAAATAAATACCCTTGTCCTTTGAAACAGTCTCCCATTGCTCGTTTGCTAAGTAAAAGTTAATACTCTCAGCCATTTGTGGTGCCCTCAGCGGATAAGGTAATTCACAATTAGCAATAAAAATATATTCTGCATCATGTACATCAGGAAACTGATAAATATCTTTTCTAAATGAAAGATGTGGGGCAAAATAAGTTAAACAGCTTAGTTTAGCGTCTTTGGGTATTAATTTCATAACACGTTTAACTTCTGCTTTATCAAATTCGGAAGTATAATGGCTTGGCAAAAAAAGATCTCCATTCACTCGATTATAATAAATCGATTCTCTTTTCTCCATTTTAGAGTAAGTTGTATGCCCAGTTAATATTGCAAACATAATCGCCAAAGGTAATTTAACTCTATCGAACTTAGCACTAATAAGTACATCATAAAAACCAATTATTACTATTGGCGCAAACTCAATAGAGTAATGAACATTAATTCCCCACTTACCAAAATCATCAGAAAATACCTTTTGTGCAATTATTGGCACTAGCATAAGAATGTATGCTGGTTTTCTGAGTAGTAAAACTGCTCCAGAAAAAGCCAAACATTTATATAACTCCATTTTTATTTCACGCAATTCGGGGCCAACTAGATGAGTATAATAAATGGCTTTAATTATTTTTAAAGGATGATGAATAAAATTACTTATCATTTCTCCTAAACTGTTTCCTAAAATAGAATACTTAAAATGATAATATCCACCGTCGTGTTTTATTGTTCCAATATTTGGCATTATTAGTTTTATCACCACTAGCGCATAAATAATTGAACTTATAGATAAAATGAAAGCTAATTTACGTTTTGGTTTATCCTGATAGTTTAACAAAAACAAACCCAAGCAAATAAACGAAAGCCATAAAGGCATGTTTTCTTTGCCAATAACAATTAACACGGCAAATAAAATTGTCATTTTGTTTTTTCCAGAAATAAAATAATAGAAAAACCAAGGCACTAGCATTGCAGAAACAACATTGTCGTGATAATCAAAAGAAAGAGCAGAGTATATTGAAAAGAAAAATAAGTAATGTATCATTGCAATTTCCGGCAAAAATTTAATATTACTTTTAAACTGAACTATTTTATAAACACCAAATGCGCCAAAAAGAACAGAAATAATTTGGATGTAAATTAATGTCTCGTTGCCAAAAACATAATGTAGTGGAGATAAAATAACTGTATATAATGAAAAGTGATCAGACAAAAAATTATCGAACATGTAGTGCAAATACGGATAGTGATTTTTATGAAAATGTCCGTACTGATATAAACAGTTATTATATATACCTAAATCAAAAGCAGCTGTTCTATAGTTTATATGATTTACATATGAAAGTAAGCAGAATATTGTGCAAAATAGAACCAAAATATAAGTTGCTGGTTGCTTTAACGTCCAAAGAAAATCGTTCTTAAATTGATGACCTTTTGATATGTTAGGTGCTGAAATCATTGAAAGCCTTTTAATTATTTTTTACTTAGTATTCGATAATATTTACATTCCTTATAAGTGCGAACTAGCTCCAAATTATACAAATTATTAACGTCTATATCTCTTGGGTTTTGATTGGTAATAATATAACTACCATTAGACATTGGATCTGTAGGGAAAACCACCGTATTGTCGTTTCCATTTAAACGATCTTTTTTAGCATAAAAAAACAATGAAAAATCGGGATTTGAATTTACAATGTATATCTTGTCTTTTTTGTGCGCCCCTGATCTTATTTGTCTCAGAAAACTTCCAATAGCTGGCCCTTTTGGAGCTGATACATTATTTGAAACAACTTTATAAAAAGGCAAAGAAAAAGCACAGATAAACAACAATGTACTTATCTTGGTTTTTTGTTCTATTAATATACAAAAGGAAATGCCAATAATTATCGCCATAAATGGATAAAGCGGCGCATCATACCATTCAAGTTTTGTTTTAGATAGAGCCAATAAAATGGATATACTTGCAAATACAAATATGGAAAACAGTCCAATACTTTTTTTCGCACTTGGTTTACTTATTAAAATATATACAATACTTAGTGGCAATAAAAATATCCATACAAAAAATCTATCCTGAGTAATCATATACTCAAAATAAAAATAAAAAGGAAGGCTTTCTTTATTCAAGAAATCCTGACGTCCAAATCGACCTCCAATTTCATTCTGCAAAACCGCTTGCCAATAACCAGGAGTTAGATTGCTCCTTAACCAATAGTAACCAATAACAAGTGTTAAAAACGAAACCAAAGCAATGTAAAATCCTTTACTTAGAAATATTGCTTTTAACTTTCGCTTATAAATTAACCAGGCCATTATACCAGGCAGGGCTGTTATTCCGGCAATACCTTTGGTTAAACAACCAAAAGCAATGGCAAGCCCAGCCAATATTAAATAAGTATTTGCTTTTTTAGGTAAATCGGTATTTGTGTAAGCAAATATTAAAGCTGATTGAAGTAAAATCCAAAAAGTCAAAATAGAATCCATATCCCCAGTTCGAGCTGTATGCCAACCTATAAAGCCATAACTACTTAACAATACTAATGGAAGAGTCAAAGCAGTCCAGTAATTTTTTGTTGCTTTTATGCCAATAATCCAAAGTAATAATGCACTTAAAAGTCCAAAAATCGCAGAAGCCATTCTTGCGCCCCAAGTATTAAATCCTAAGGTTTTCATACTGAGCGCCATACACCACAAACCAAAAGGAGGTTTAGAGTTATAAAGGTCTGGACTTCCTAAAAGATAAACTTCAATAGGGTTACCATTTTCAATCATTTCTTGGGCATTGAGAGCATAACTGGATTCATCCCACGATTGCATAGGCTGTCTGCCTAATTGATGAAAAAGAGAGACATAACTTAATATCAAAAAAACACAAAGAGATCTCCAAAGATTAAAGCGATTAGACTTCATTAGTAAATTTAAGTTTCAAAAATAACAAAAAAAAGCACTCACAAACATGGTATTATGGGAATAAGAGTCGGATTATCAAGCAAAACAGACTTGTCAAAGTCCCCTTTCTTCTTGATTGAATAGAAAATAGTAATTATAATCATTAAAGAAAGAATGGGATAAAACAATTTTCAGAAATGCATTTCTTCTCCTCTTAATAAAAACGATAGCCAGAGGCTTATAGTGCTTAATATACCGATTTATTGCTTAATTGAAAATAACGGCATACATAAAATTTTTGTAGCTTTATCGCTTCTTAAATAAAAAAATGAGTCTCTTAAAAAAACCAAGTTTACTGTTAATTCTATTTGCATTCTGCTTTTCAGCAGTTTTTATGGATATGTTCAGAGAGTGGCACCTTAAACAGAATAATTTTAAGTTTGACTCGGCCAACTATTACTCCTACTTGCCTGCTTATTTTTATAATAAAGGCAACTTTCAGTTTAATAAAGAAATTGACGGATATTTAATAATTGATAAGGACGGAAAAAAGATTACTAAGGCAACTTATGGCGTTTCTTTTTTGAATATTCCTTTTTTTCTGCTTGCACACAAGATAGCCATTAATCAAGGCAGCCCGAGAGATGGTTTCAGTGAGCCTTATTCTACTTGCATACATTGGTCTGGAATATTTTATGGCCTTTTAGGTTTGTTTTTTCTGAGGCAATTTCTTATAAAACATTTTTCTGAAATTGTTACCACAACAGTACTGGCGTTAATCTTTTTTGGTTCAACTGTATTTGCTTATACCTACACATTTAGTGAGATGTCGCACGTGTATCTGTTTATGCTTTTTAGCGCAGTATTGGCCTTAACAAACACCTTTTATGAGAAGCCAACAACTTGGCGGTTTGCAATTCTGGGTCTGCTTTTTGGGCTCATATCTCTGATTAGACTTGTTGATTCAATTATTTTGATGGTATTTTTCTTTTGGAGCGTCTCCAATCTGGATGAGGCCAAAAAGCGAGTCCTGTTTTATCTTACTAATCCACGTACTTTGATAATCGTTGTGGTGTTTTTTATCATATGGATTCCACAGATGTTGTTTTGGAAACAACACATGGGTGCATACCTACATTATTCCTACCCTGGAGAAAAATTTTTCTGGGGAGATCCTCAATTAATAAATATTTTATTCAGCTATAGAAAAGGATGGTTATTATATTCACCATTAATGATTTTTGCTTTTGTTGGAATGTTTTTTATGAAGTCGCAGCACGGCAAAAACAGGTACACGTTGATAATTATAATGCTTACGGTAATTTATATTTATAGTTGCTGGTGGGATTGGTTCTTTGGTGGTTGTTTTGGCGGAAGACCCTTTGTTGCCTACCATGCTATGCTCGCCTTGCCTTTAGCTGCTTTCGTAAAATGGTTGTTTTCTAATACACTTAAAAAATATTTGTTAGGAGTAAAATTTTTACTGATAGGTTGTTTGTTTTATTGCCTTTGTTTAAACATTGGACAAACACAACAATATGCAAATGGCCTTATCCATTATAATGGAATGACTAAAAAAGCATACTGGCATATGTTCGGCAAGTATGTAATCTTCGGATCGGATAGCAATACTTATTGGGAGAGTTTAAAAGAACCTAATTATCCGGATTTATTAGAAGGCAAACGAGATCAGTAGGAGACTTTACCTAGATTGTTTGTGATAGAAGAGAATATATATTAAATTTGTAAGATGAGAGTTCTGGTATTAGCAATATTATTTTATTCTTTTATTATTTCCTCTTGTTCTAAAGACAAGGATCCTTTTGGAGTAAAACCAGAGTCTTCAACAACTAACGATTCTACTCCCTCAGTTCCGCCAACAGTTATTCACCAGGATAGTATTTATTATACAGATATTCCAGACACAGCCATTCATTCTGTTTTAGGATGGAATTCTGGCACCCCGACAGGTTGCATACCGATTCCTTCTGATACCACTATTACATTTTATTTAGATTTGGATCAGGATGGAACCAATGATTTTGCTGTTTCTTCGGAAACATATTATACAATGGTTGGGGGTAGTAACTACTGTCAACGTCACAGGTATGGAACTTATATTGAGCCAACAAACGTGACAGATTCTGTTTCTGTTATTATTGGTCAATATTTTAATTGTGACACGATAAATTCTGGAGGACTTATAAATGAAGGAAGGTATTTCTGGGGTAACCGAGCCTGGTTTTACGCTGGGATTATGCAGATAGCAAGTTATTACCCATTTTATGACTTCTACATTGGAGTGAAGATGAAGCGAAACGCTAAAGTCATGTTTGGTTGGATAAGGGTGCAGATACCCGCTTATGATAGCAGGATTATTATAAAAGATTTTGCTTTAAATAAAACAAATGGGAACGATATTAGCGCAGGTCAAACCCAATAGCTTAATAAGCATCAAAATCCACCAACTCAAAAAACACATCGCCTTTTTTAAGTACAGGTAATTTACCTGTAAGATCTTTAAAGATAAGATTAAGTGGTGAAGGTTTTAATTTATCTGGTAAAGTAAAAAGAAGTAAGCCTAATTTTTTCTGATCCGCGATTCCTATCCATGTTTTAAAGGGAACAAAACTCTTTTTAATAGGTTTATTGTTTTCTGCAATAAGAGAAGACTGACTCATCACCGCATGAATACTCATTTTTCCGGTATCGGCAAGTAACAAATCCTTTTGTTTATAATAATTAATGGAAGGATTTGCAAGGCGCCAATCAATGCTTTCACTGTTCCAGCTTGCTTTCCAATTATACCTATCAATATCATTTTGCAAATTAATTTTACCCATTCCGATTTTCACATCGAGCGGAGAAATAAGATAGAAGCCAAGTTTTTTTAAAAAACCGTGCGTGCTGTTTTGATTAGCAACACCAATTACAAATTCATATCCAAGACTAGCAGCAAGTTCATATGTTTTTGTAGCGAGTTGCGTAAACAATCCTTTTCCCTGATGTTTTGGGTGAGTAGCAGTATTTAGAGAAAGTAATCCTTTTTTTTGAGAACCATTTAGGTTATATACAACAGGAATGGTAACATAGTGTGCGGCCAATTCGTTTTCATAATAAGCATCGTATCCAACAACTTTACCCATTGGGTTTTTTGCATATTGCCAATTGAGAAAATCAACAGTGAACTTCTTCGTATCGGTAAATACAGAAGAAAGCAACAAAGCGTATTGCTTTATTTTTTCTTCACTTATATCAACTGGAATAAATTTGTAAGACATGTTTAAAGACTTAAATAATCACTAATGTATTTTTTATAAGTACAGATAGTAAACCCTTTATCAATCAAAGCGTCCATGCGACTGAACACTTTGTTTCTATTCATATACATGAGATAATTGTACAACTTACTGCTGTTGATGCCCGGGTGCATAAAATGTTCCTGTTCTGTGTCTATATCATAAGGATGAAAATAGCCCAACAATGGATTATTACTTGTGTTGTGCGCTTTGGCTTTTGATAGTGAAATAAACTTTGGGAAGACCCTGAAATATACACCACCGCCGTAAGGGGTAACTATTGGCCCCACTTTACCAACAGTCATTGGAATCTCAATTAAATTGTCGTTTATCCTTTTTGGCGCTTGGCCAAACTCCGGCCAACCATATAAAGGACTCTTAGCAGGAAGAACTGAGCTTGAATAAGAAAAGCCCATTTCAGTTAAAATATCAAAAGTCCATTTTGTTTTTTCAGTTAATGAAAATATAGGAGCTCTAAAACCTACAATGTTTTCGGCCCCTGCATTTTGAAGATGAAAAATATTTTGTTCCAGATCTTTTTTAAACTCTTCAGGACTTTGTTTGTCGAGAGGAATATGTTTGTTGGTGTGACAAGCAATTTCATGACCCTCGGAAATAATTTCTTTAATAAGTGAAGGGTATTTTTCGGCAACCTCACCAACAGTGAAAAACGTACATTTGAAATCGTGTTTGTTTAGCCAGTTCATATATGCATGAGTGTTAGCCGGAACACGCTCTTTGAAACGTTCCCCATCAGGCATCCAAAGCCTTACATCTTCAAGGTCAAT
>Ga0075163_10004266_pt1 | contig 19194 bp, 18 predicted proteins | sample JI1023141ADNA_FD_71478 | JGI IMG/M metagenome (GOLD analysis project Ga0075163, IMG submission 71478) | Wastewater effluent complex algal communities from Wisconsin, to seasonally profile nutrient transformation and Carbon sequestration -... | ecosystem: Engineered > WWTP > Effluent > Algae...
GCAAGGGTGGCACCCACCATATGTTTCTACCGATCAATATGCCGGAACAATTGCATTTGCTATGGCTCAGAAGGAGCGTGAGCAGACCGCCGCAAAGCAACAGCAAGACCAGGCACACGCTCGTGACGTAACAAATACTCAAAACGAAATTTCCAAAGCTCAGGGTATCATCCAGCATTGCAACGAGCAAATTGCTGAACTGCAAACTAAGGTCGATAATACCGCTATAGCCGACAGGGATAGAAATATTGCTGCTTCTGACCAGGAGCGTATGCGTGGTTACATCGTTGAAGCGCAGAAGAGTCTGGAATTCTATCAAAAGCAATTGTCCGATCAGCAAGGCGCACCGGCAAATCCCTACTAGTTGCCCTCTGGGCTTGATTTTGCGATACTTATCACATATGATAAGTATCGTTCTGGCTAAAAAGGGGGCTGAGTGAATGGAGCGAAGTCAGGAATTTTTTGCACACGCAGCGAAAGCAAATTTGTCCGGAGAGCAATGCAGGGTTTTGCTGTGCCTGCTATCAAAAGAGTCTGACCGCGACATTTCGCTAAGACAAAACCAAGTCGCAGAGATGTTAGGCATGACAGAATCAAACGTCTCAAGGGCGATCAAGGCGTTGAAAGATGCTGGCTTGCTGAGCGTAAAAGATGCTGAAGGTCGCGACGGCAAACCAGTTTTAATGATTGATAAGGCTTTTGATTATGGGGCTGTGGACTCGAAGTACCTGGTCTGAAAAGTCAACATTGCTACAAGTATGAAGGGCTAAAAAGTAGGGCTGAAATCTGCGCAGGGTATCGAGAGCGTTGCTAGACGGGAAATAAAGGCAAGGGAGTAAGGCTGTGAGCGATAAACGATGGGTGTCTAAGAGCTTAGTCAGGAAATTGGTGTACGAGTTGAAAGACTACGAAGCTGCTGCTGAACTGATCTCAGGCTCAGAGGATGTGTTTGCTTTGCACTCAAAGCAGATTGGCGACATGATTGCGCGCATTCAAGAAATTCCCACAGCTGTCCCTTCCCAAGAACTGAAGGAAAGACTCGATAACGCTCGCGATGACATAAACGAACATAGAGAGTGGGAGAGGGATGTCTTGGATAGCCTGCCGCGCGTTGATGATGAAGAAGGCCTGACCGGACCACTTCGGCAAGCATTTGCAAAATCTGCTGTACTTCGCGTTAAGCTTCTCAATGAAATTATGCCCATCCCGGAAAAGTGGCTCAAAGCCCAAGTTGAGGCTTTCCGCCCCATAGAATAGAGTTTACGAACTCTTTAGTTCGTTCCAAATAATAAAAAGATGGAGGCGCCGTAAATGGTGCCTCTGTCTTTTTATTGTTTCTTTTGTGTCTCACATGGCTCGGAAGGCGTGCACTGGCACTTTTCGCCTTCTTTGAATTCTTTACAGCAACAACAGCAGCAATCACAACCTTTGCATGGTTCGCAACCTTTGCTATCGCAGCAGTCCGGAGGGCAGCAGGCTTCACTCATCTCGATTCTCCTATTCGGGTTTTCTACTGTGCTTTACGCTGTCATCCAGCAAGCACATAGCTTTTTGCAAAAGTCCAATGACGCATTGATCTACAATTCTGTAATAAATCATGTTGCCACTGCGTCTGGTGGCGACAATTCCTCGGTCAGACAGTCGTTGCAGCTGATTTGAAATAGCCTGTGGAGTCATTTCCATGGTGGCTGCAAGATCGCATACACACATTTCTTCAACTCGGGCAAGAGAATGTAAAAGCTTTAGCCTCGTGTCGTTGGCAAGAATTTTAAATAGGTCTTCCAATTCCAAAGCTTGTTGAGCGGTTATGGGGTCTTGCTCGGGCAGTGTGACATGCACAGGGCAGCACGTTTGAGCAACTTTTATTTGCTTCAGGGTCGATTTCATACTAGTATCATACACTAATACACTGACTTGTGGAATAGTTTATTAAATCTTCCCTTGCGAGGGTTGCTAGAAATTTGCTTGGTAATAATGTTCAAGCCGTAAGTTGTCATTCGAATAATGTCCTCGCTTGAAAAGGATAAAGTGTTTAACACTTACTCCCTGAATTTGATTTGATCCCTTAAACTCTCAATCGCAGACGATGCGCCTATGCGGCTTTTGGAAATGATAACCAAATTTGTTAGTACAATTCTTCTCTTCATTTTAATCTGGGCAACCAGCAACAGTGGCGCCTGCATTTGTCCTGAGAATATCAAAAGCCCTCAATCCTCATTGACGTCTTGCCAGTCATTAGATTCCGTCGGTGATCTATGTGCCGAATGCGGTCACACCCGCTCTTGTTGCTCAAGTCATCAAGAAGTGGTAATGACTACTGGATGCTCACTAGACCTACCAGAATCGATTTTAGTAATTACCTCGCGCGCGTCTGACATTGCCTTTGCCGTTGACGAGCAGTTCAAGCATCTTGCTTACTTAAGAGCCCCGCCGCTCTCAGTTCCCCAAGTTACTCCCGTTGCCAGTAAACAAGTTCTCCTGATTTAGGGTTTGGTAGTTAATTCGCTACCTTCCTGCTTCGGAGACTTTTCCTTTTGTGCATCAATAGTCGGCTTACGCTGAGTTCTTGGTCGGCGGATACTAATCTGAGACCAGCTGAACCCCCAAGTTCTTCAAATACTTCCTTAATAACCATTTTCCGCAAGCCTTTTCTGGCCATTGGCCTTTGCCTGCTAATTCTGCCGCCGGCCGATTGTGCCCAACAGTCCCATGGTGTTAAGCCTGGTTCTGCTAGAACAGTTATCGCGCAATATGACACTAATGTTTCTGATGTTCCTTTGAGAGGCCCGATAACTCAACCCGTCTCAATGGGACAGGCTATGTCGGAAACCCTGATCCAGAGCCCACGGGCAGCGTCTTTAAGACTGCAGTTGGGAATAGCGAAATCAAATGTGATACGTGCCACACAGATGCCGAATCCAAATCTCTTCATGGATAATGGCTACAAAGCTGAATACACATACCGGTACGGATTTTCCGTTCCCATAGAGCCGCCATGGAAGATGGTTCTGCGTATCATCGCTGCGAAAAAAGAAATAAAGAGAGTTGATTTAGAGATCTCAAAAGCGCTCTGGGCTTTACGCGGCGATATACGACGCGCCTACACCGAGGTTCTTGTTGGCCAGGAGAGATATGAGGCTCTTAAGGAGTTGGCAGAACTTTATCAACTTTTGCTTGCAACTGCTGAGAAAAGATGGAAGGCGGGCGATGTTGCTCGCGTCGATGTATATAGGGCGGAATTGGCCTACACGCAGGCGACAATCAATCAGGAACAGGCTTCCATAGAAGTCCTACGGGCTAAGCAATCTTTGAGTGTGCTGCTCGGACGCAAGCACAACTTAGACTTGTTCGTGCCAAGGCTCGACTCGATATCTTTGCAGAAAAAGGCCGATAAGCTTAGCTATCTGCCGGATCTAGACATCGCACTACCTGCCTTGGGGCGTCTCGTGGGAGTCGCTCAAGACAATCGACTTGAAATTAAAATCGTTGATCAGACTATTCGAGCGGCTCAAGCAAATTTGAAATTGACTTACGGAAATATCGCTCCGACGCCCGCCATCGGTGTAGGCAGCTCGGTCGTGAATGGCCCGGGGGCACCAGATGCAACCGCTTTGACTAAAAATAACTTTCACGGCTTCTTCTTTCAGACCTTTGTCGAGTTGCCCATTTTCAACTTTCAACAGGGCGATATCAGTAAGTATCGCTCGATGCTTCAGCAGCTTAAAGCCGAAGTTTCTACTCAGAAAAATATTGTTGAGCAGGATGTGGTTCAGGCCTATCAATCTGTTGTAATTCAACGAAAAAAAATTCAGTCATATCAAGAGAAGGCTTTGTCGCGGTCTGCAGAGATCGCGCGTTTGACTCAGAAGAGCTATCAAGTCGGAGAAACAGATATTGCATCGGCGCTTCAGGCACAACAAGCAAACGTGCAAGTGCGCAATGAATATCTCGACGCCATTAAGGCATACGAACTTGCGTACACAGACCTAGAGCAATCAATTGGCACAACACTGTACTAATCAAAGGGTTCAAGATCCAATGTCATTACCGAGAAAAAATACAAATCTGATTGCAATGATCTTAATTCTTTGTTTATCGGGCTGCAGTGTCAAACAGCCGGAGCCCAAAACCGAAGATAAACCAGAAACGGCAGTTTCAAATGTCGTCAAACTGTCGCCAGATTCGATGAAGCAGATTGCCGTCAAGACAATTACGATTGTGCCTAAAGTTGCCCATGATGACATCTTCACCACTGGACAGATTCAGCCTGATGACAACAGGGTTTTTCATATTAACTCCTTAGCGCCAGGGCGAGTTATAGACGACCGGGCAATATTGGGAGACATGATCAAGCAAGGCCAGGTACTGGCAATAATTGAAAACCTGGAAGTCGCCAAAATCTATGCCGACTTTATTCGGCGTTTTCACGAAAATGACGTGGAGATAAAGGATGCAGAGACCAGGCTTGAGCTAACTAAGAGCAACCTTGTGCGAACGCAACAACTCTATGACGAGAGTATTGCTCCGCAAAAGGCATTGATACAGGCACAAACGGAATTCACCCTGGCAAAAAGAGCGGTTGAAGGTCTGCGCGAAAAGAGCACGCATATTGAGGAGGAGGCTAGATCGCTCCTCGCTGCATATGGTGTCACCCTTCACAATATACGCTCAGAAAAACTCCAGACTACTAGCCCGATAGTTTCTCCGCGGGGAGGAGTGATCACAAAGAAAATAATCACCGTGGGTGACGTTGTTGCGGTGCAACAAACCCTGTACGAAGTTGCCGACTTGAGTCAGGTATGGCTCGATATAACTATTTACGATAAGGATTTACCTCGTGTAAAAGAAGGACAACTGGCCACATTTGTTAGCGACAGTTTGCCTGAAAAATCTTTTTCTGGACCAATAACCTATATCAGGCCGTCCACGAGCGATAACAGCAGAACGTTTCTGGCACGAATAGCTTTGAAAAACCCACGGCTGCTGCTTAAGCCAGGTATGTTCGGCAAAGTCACCATTCAAGAGATGGCACTTGGCGGCCAAATGTTTGTGCCGGCTGAAGCAGTGCAAAGTTACGGCAAAGAGAATTTTGTGTTTCTCGATTTAGGAGGCTCACGCTACCAAAAGCAATTAATAACGCTTGGCAAAAAGACTGAAGGTGGCTTCGTTGTTGATTCCGGGTTGAGCCCTGGACAGCGGGTGGTCACTCAGGGGGCCTTCAACCTTAAGGCAATAGTTCTCAAAAGCAACTTCGCGGAGGAGGACTAAAAATGGAAAACTTCATCGCTTCCTTTGTCAAACAACGGCTATTGGTGTGCTTTTTCTTTCTACTGTGCATTCTTGGCGGTGTTGCTGCCTTTTTGAGCCTTCCTATTGACGCTTTCCCAGACCTGGCGAACAACCAGGTGCAAGTTTTAACAGAGGCGGCTGGTATGGCACCAGCAGAAGTTGAGCAGCTAGTGACGATACCAATCGAGTCAATTATGAATGGACTGCCCAAGGTGGTTCAAGTTCGCTCGGTTTCGAAGTTTGGCTTGTCTGTTGTTAGCGTTGTTTTTCAAGATAGTGTAGATACATATTTTGCCAGGCAGGTTGTTCTTGAGCGACTACAGAGTGCTAAATCAAGACTGCCTAAAGGCATAGATCCACAGCTAGGGCCAATCACCACGGCAATGGGTGAAATTTACCAGTATGTTGTCGCTGGGCAGGGCTATACTGCTGCCGACCTGAAAACCCTCCAGGACTGGGATGTGAGGTATCAACTGCGAACGGTACCCGGCGTCACTGAAGTGAATACCTGGGGCGGTTTTACGCGAGAATACGTAGTCACCGTTATTCCAGCCAGACTGCAACAGTACGGTTTGACCCTAAAGGAGGTTTTTACTGCAATCGAGGACAACAATGATAATTTTGGTGCCGGAATTATTGATCAGGATTCGGAGCAGTATACGGTCCGAGGAGTTGGTCGACTAGGCACTCTGGAAGACATTGGCAGCATTACTGTTAAGACTCAAAATGGAGCTCCAGTCTATATTCGCAATATTGCTCAAGTCTCTTATGGCCACGCATTAAGGCAAGGCGCTGCTACCCAAGATGGCAAGGGCGAGGTAGTAACAGGCATTGTTATGATGCTGAAAGGCGAAAATAGCAGAGAAGTTATAGAACGAATTCAAGATCGCATCAAGGAAGTACGAAAATCTCTCCCAGAGGCTGTCACTCTCAGGCCATTCTATGATCAAGCGCATTTAGTAGATCAGACTATTCACACAGTACAGTCAAATCTCATTGAAGGCGGAATACTCGTCATAGCAGTCCTTTTACTGATGCTTGGAAATCTAACGGCGGCGATCATAGTAGCGCTGACGATACCACTTTCTCTTCTCTTCTCATTTATGGGAATGAGAGAAATGGGGATAACTGCCAACATCATGAGTCTTGGTGCCATTGATTTTGGCATGATTGTAGACGGCTCAATTGTGATGGTTGAGAACAGCCTAACGAGGCTATCCCACGCTTCGGAAGGAGAAGATAGGCTTGCGGTAATTCAAGAATCAGTGCGAGAAATGGCCAGACCGATTTTCTTTGGTGTTTTGATTATTACTGTAGTCTACATGCCAATTTTGTCTCTCCAAGGCATGGAATATAAGATGTTCTCACCGATGGTGTTTACTGTCTGCTTTGCACTCCTGGGCTCGCTTCTTATTGCCCTCACTTTGGTGCCGGTGCTATGCAGTTTGCTGTTGCGTGGGAAAATTTCAGAAAAAGAGAACTGGCTGATAGGCTTAATCAAACCTCCATATCTGTACTGCCTGAAATTTGCTATCAAGCAGAAAGTTTTGACTGTATCTCTTGCTGGTCTCGCATTTGCTGGTTCCTTAGCATTGATTCCACTGCTCGGTACAGAATTCGTACCGCAGTTAGATGAAGGCGATATGATCATCGAAACGCGCAATATTCCAAGCATTTCGCTTCCTGAAGCGTTGCGAGTTTCTACCAGAATAGAGAAGACGCTCAATCCTTTCCCCGAAGTTAAAACCGTAGTCTCTAAGACTGGTAGACCTGACCTAGCGACCGACCCTATGGGCGTTTATCAAACCGATGTCTATGTAATTTTGAAACCAAAATCTGAATGGCCTGCAGGTGTGACAAGAAATTCTTTGATTGAGGAAATGCGCGGCAAGTTAAATCAAGAAGTGCCTGATGCTAATTACAATTTCACACAACCTATTGCCATGCGCGTCAATGAACTTGTCTCTGGCGTGCGCGCGGATGTGGCGGTTAAAATCTTCGGCGATGACGTAAAAATCTTGCAAGAGAAAGCAGAAGAGATAAAAAACATAGTGGCCAGTATTCAGGGTCAGACCGACTTGCAAGTCGAGCAATTAAGTGGCAGTGGTCAACTCATGGTCACACCTGACCGGGCAAAAATGGCAAGGTATGGCGTTGACATTGCCGACATCAGGGCCGTGGTGCAGACAGCCGTGATTGGCACTGCAGTGTCTGAAATTTTGGATGGTCGAAAACGCTTTGACATACGTGTGAAGTTCCCGGAAATTAAGCACGACACTATTCAATCAATTGAGAATTTGCTAATCGAGACGCGCACGGGGCAGCTAATACCCCTATCTCAGGTCGCCGATATTCAACTCATACAGGGACTAGATGCAATCAACAGGGAGTTTTCTCAGCGCCGGATTATTGTTCAATGCAATGTTCACGCTAGAGACATCGGTACTTTCGTGCAAGAAGGCCAAGCCAAAATAGCCAAGCAGATCAAATTGCCGCCTGGCTATTACATTCAGTGGGGCGGGCAATTTGAAAATCAGCAACGGGCTATGCAGCGCCTTAGCTTTGTCGTTCCGCTTTCTATCATGATCATATTTTTCTTGCTGTTCACGACATTTGGCTCGATCAAAGATGCTTTGGTTGTGATGACAAACGTTCCATTTGCACTGATTGGCGGTGTGGTGGCACTCTGGGTTCGCGGAATGTATTTGAGCGTGCCGGCATCTATCGGTTTCATCGCTCTGTTTGGTGTCGCAGTTCTAAACGGCCTGGTGCTGATATCAAGCATAAATAGACTGATTGCAAAAGGAGATACCATTGAAAATGCGGTAACAAGTGCTGCTAGTTCTAGGTTGCGACCGGTTCTTATGACCGCTTTAGTCGCGACGTTAGGATTCTTACCAATGGCAATTTCGAATGGTGCAGGGGCTGAAATACAAAAGCCGCTTGCTACTGTCGTCATCGGCGGAATGGTGACGTCGACGATATTAACTCTTCTTGTGCTGCCGGTGCTTTATTTGTGGGCAGCTAGATCGAGGAAGCAGAATGTAGTATCGGTTCAAAACGAGGTTGAGAACTAGTCATGACCTATAACCTCTCCCATCCGTATTTGGAAATCTACACCAGGCTATCTGCATATTTGAGCGCACTGCCAAGCGCCAGTGCCAAAATTGCTTTGCAACAGTTGGCCAAAGACCTAGATTTAGGTTTTGTTCCAAGACTTCAAGTTGCGTCTCTACTTCTTTTGGGGTCTCTGGGTAAAAAATCTATTGAAGAGTTATTTTTTTGCCGATTGCGTGAGCTTTACGCGTATTCAGTTATGCATATTGAAACTATTGACTTGATCAAGCCATATGCACCGGTGATAGAAATGGGAGCTGGAAATGGCTATAACGCTTGGCTGCTAAAGCAGGCTGGGTTGGATATTGCTGCTTTTGATGCGTTTCCGGTTGAAGAAGGGAAAAATTGGTTTTTCAATACGTCATTTGGGTTTCCTTCAAAGAACGGTAAGAGTTGGACTCAGGTCTCGAAAGGCGATCACGATACACTTAAGAGTTTCCCAGAGCATTCGTTGCTACTGTGCTGGCCGCCACGAAACTCCATGGCAATTGACTGCCTCAGCGCATTTAAGGGCAAGCACTTGGTTCTCATTGCGCAAAAATCTATTTGTGGCACCCCTGTTTTTTATAAGTCACTGATTGAAGGATGGTCGCTTATACATTCACAGAAGACAAACAGCTGGAGCCAGTCCCATCAGGAGGAATTGTGGATCTATAAACGAAAATGATTTTGGTAGAAGTCCAGAAATGGTTCGGATTGCCTATTAAAGATCGCTTAGAGAGGAGTGCTAATGGACGCAAAAGGTCACTGGGAGAACGTTTATCAAACGAAGGCGCCAGACTCAGTTAGCTGGTATCGACCGCATTTAGAAAAATCACTGGAACTTATTGTTCGGGCTGCTGCTAACAATACGGCTGCCATTATTGATGTTGGCGGTGGCGAATCGACCCTCGTTGATGATCTACTTGCTCTTGGTTACGAAAATCTAAGCGTCCTCGACATTTCGGAAAAAGCTATAAATGTATGCAAAGAGAGGCTTGGGGAGAAGGCTTCGGAAGTCACATGGTTGGCGGCCAATATTGTTGAATCTACTTTGCCGGTGCAGTTTTATGATGTTTGGCATGACCGAGCTGTTTTTCACTTTCTAACTTCCTCGGCACAGCGTGAGGAGTATGTGCGTCAGGTTGCTAAATCAGTTCGACCAGGTGGACATGTGATCGTGGCTACGTTTGGCCCACAAGGACCAGAGAAGTGCAGCGGATTAACCACCATGCGTTACGACGCCGATTCACTGCATGGTGAGTTCGGCGCTAGATTTAGGCTCGTTGAGAGTACAACTGAGCTGCACACCACGCCATTTGATACATCGCAGCAATTCTTATATTGCTATTGTAAGTTGGAGTAATCGCATTGCAAGAACTAATTTGAGAGGAGTCAACCTTGAAACTTGAAATGCACTAGATCGTTTGCAATCGGACCACGTCCGTCGCCGTGTGTAAAGCCGTTGGCGATCAAATAAGGTTTGGCCTGCCGCCAGTTTTGAATATCCAAAGCATTGCCGGTTTCATGATTTGAAGTACCGGGTCTTGCCACAGGCGAGACGCCATTGAGGCGCGCATAGAGCTTCGCTTGTTCTTGATAGGTTCTTCCGGCCGAGTTGATTTGCAGTTCGATGCCGTCGGCTCTAGCTTGCTCTTGTGCTCTCTTGAATGCAATTCCAGCATCTTTGTCTAACCAGCGATCTGCCCCGATGCCAATTTTTCCATCTTTGTCCCAAGTGATAGTGTCTCTCTGCGGATTGGCTTTATCCTTTGCTTCGGCCAGGTCATAGAGTTTCTTACCAGCGGTGGTCAGCTCTTTGGCCTGAGGCGTATTGAAGTCTTGTTCTGTCACATCGGATGGCGATTTGCCCATGGCCATTCCTGCGGCTACTTTGCCGGGGTCTGAACCTAACTTTTCGGTAAAACCTTCAGTTAGTTTTGAAGCAATCGACTCTTGAGCGTCCTTTGGAAGCACTTCGTTGATTTTTTCTTTGCTCGGACTTTCTCCATTTTTCATGCTTGCTGCTAAGTTCTTAAGCTTGCCAACGAACTCAGGGTTTTTCAGTTTGCTGGCGAAATCTTTAGAGAGTTTGCCTTCATTGACTAGTTTCTCGATCAGTGCTGGGTCTGGAGGCTCGCCCAGTGAGGCCAGAAAATAGTCGAGCTGTGAACCGGAGAAGCCGTAACGACCAACCCGTATTTGACCGTCTGAATGTTTTCGAATGGTCTCATATGGGGATGATTTGTCTGCGTTGAACAGGCCGGCAGCAGCATCTTTTATGTGTGCAGTCTGACTTGATTCACCGCTTTCACGTGGCACCTGTCTTGGCGGGAAGTAGTCTGAAGCCGCACTAGCAGGCATTTCGCCGCTATTGCCACTAAGGCGATTCATGTTTCTTACCTGCCGTGCAGTTGGCTCTGGCAGTATGGATTCGGGAGAGGTAGATTCAAGATTGGCCTTCTTGGCTGCTTCTGGGGAGACCAATCCAGTGCGATCATCGAGATTTATAGTAGTGGCTTGACCATCACTTCGGATTCGATCAGCTAAATATGCTGTCAGTTTATTTACAGCGTCTTCTTGGGAAGGGCTTGGATTCAGCTGCCCATCACCTTTCTCCACAGCAATATTAATATTGCCGTTTTTGATTAGCTCAGGGTTAGTATGCATTTCGATTGTGCCATCCTGCTTTACTATGAAATCAGGGTGTTTGGTCATCTCGTTTTCAGCCGAAGTTTTAAATTCGACTTCGATGCGAGGTGGGTCGGATTTTTCTGTACTACTGATCGCATCTTTATGCTCGGGCGTTTTGTCCACAACTTTTCCGAACCGCGTTAGTTCGGCGAGTGACTTGCTTGAGTCGAGGGTCATACCTGACTGGCTGTTGTCTGTCAGCAATATCGGAGATATGTCTGTGCTAGTTCTACCTGGTCGAGAAATTTCGGAGTTGATTGCGGCTCCTGCTGGGCTGGCTAAGTATCGACTGGCCTCAGTCGAAATCTTTTGTCTTGTCTCAAACTGGGTGTTTGAAGTTGAGTCAAGGTTAGTCGAAGGTTTGTCGGAAGCTTCCCTATTCATGATGCGGTTCTCTGGTAAGCAATAGACGGCCATAGTCCAGCTAGTTTTAAAATGCTAGTAAAACACAAATTCTTTTTCGGCCTAATGGTGAAACTACGCATGAGTGTCAAAAGTTTTTTGCGTTTCAGCACGGTTACGAAGTCGCAGTAAAGAAGGCATTGTTGATTGAAATTGATAATCAAACATTCTTTGGTTGCAAGCGCGATGGCGGCAACCAAAGAATGTCTTTGATAAATGCTTCTAGAGGTTCCTTTAGCTTTTGAATTCTTAGTCACAGAGTCACTTAGGCATTAGGTTTGCTTACTCTGAATGAAGCTAGGTATGAAGCTAGTTCTGGAGATCCCATAGCAATCGCTTGTTGATATGTTAGTGCGCCGTTTTGTAGCATGCCGGAAAGCGCTGATCTATCTAGACCAGTTGGAGTTACAGGCTTTTCCAAACTTGCTGACGCATTTTGAGCAACTTGGCCGTGAGCGTGACTGTCACTAATTGGCAATGTCTGGTTTGTTTGATCCAGACTTCGTGCTACGTTCTGATCATTTACACCGTGGTTGTGACCATCGCCGCTGCCCGATGCTGCGAAATTCTGTGGACCACCAGAATGATTGTGGCCGTCGCCAGCGGTGTGGCCTGCTCCGCTGCCATATACTTCATCACGCATGAGCGTTCCTGCTTTGCTGGCTGCGGATTCGAATTGACCAACTGTTGATTTGTCAGTCAATTTAGAGTTGTCGTTTTGTTCGTGAGACATAATTGAATTCCTTAATGAGTGGTTTTGTTCGTACTAAGATCAGACCTAGATATGCCATTTTTGAAAGAGTTAAACATCTAAAGCATTTAGAATTGGACAGTGTTTCACCGGGTGTTTTCCGGCACATTGAGCAACTAGCTCACTGAGGGAAGAGCGCATCGTATTTAGTGTGTGAATACGATTATCGATGTCCCTCAGCAGAGCAAGGCTAATTGCTTTTACGTCATCATCATTAGCTGTCGGACTGTTGTATAGATAGAGAAGTTGTTTAATATCCTTTAGTGTAAAACCGAGTTCCTGAGCCTTTTTTATAAATTTGACTACTCGTATTGTCTCCTGTGAAAAGAGTCTGTAATTTGCGCTAGTCCTCTCTGGCGCTTCTAGTAAACCGAATTTCTCGTAATATCTTAGGGTCTCAACGCTTGTTCCAGTCTTTGTCGCGATTTGACCAATCGTCAGTCCTGTTGCAGCTTCCTCCTCTTCTTTGCTGACTCGCATACCTCAACACCTCCCGATGTCAAGGAGATAATAAACCCTATTCCATACTAGAGGGTCAAGCGTTTTTTTCAAAACTTTCGTATGAATTGCCAAACTGGCTCTAGCGCTGGATTCTACCGCTACAGCAAGCTGTGCAGTTGTAGCAATTAGAGACCTAATAAATTGTTTGGGCTCTGGCATTGTTGAAATGGTTCTCGTATTCATGAGTACAATTGTTGGATGCATTTTTGATTTCCTTTAATTGAATAAGGCTGCATCACGAGCTGAGGCTACAAGCCAGTTGATCATGCCTGGCGTTGCTAAACCACCGGTGACACCACATGCTCCATATAAGACTTTTTTCTTAGCGTCGTTTGTGCCTGCGGCGAGGTGCATGAAGCCCCAGATCATCGTCGGACCGCCCCAAGCGATGCCCAAAATTTCCATGCCGTTGGCAATAATGTTTAGTAACGCTTCCAGATTTGCCAAATTGTTGACTCGTACAGTGCCAGCGGTGTTCACACCTTGTACTACGGTAGCCTCGGCTCCCTGAGGCGCTATTGTGCCGTGGGTTGCACCTTGCAGCGTAGGTGAGTTGCCACGTCCAAGTTGCTGAGTCTGTGAACCAGTGGTGTGGTTTTGACGACTCTGCAAACCAGTCGCGCCTAGTGAATTTTGAGCATTCTGATTGCCTGAGCCAAATGCATCTTGAGCGCCGGCAGGAATACAGTTCAGAAAAGAACCGCACAGGCTAACAGTTATAGCGATTTTAGTAAAACGTCTTTTTAAGTTCATAAATAATTTCCTCAGAAAATGAAAAAAGATGTACTGCCGAAGCCGTCCACTAGCTTGGGATTATTTCTTTTTGAATTGAAAGCGGCATGCTACAGAAATTGGAGCAATACAATATTTACTGAATCGCAGATTCTAATAGTTTATAGACTGAGCCTAGCTTGCGGCCTCTCAACATAAATGAAGAGTGGGCTTTTCGCTCAATCAAATTAGGATCGACCGGATAATAAATCTTGCAGCATCTTGTCGACTGAAGTCGGAAGATCTGTCACCAACTAATTGTAAAAGTTAGCAGGTGTTGCTCACGGGAGATGAACTATCAAACATTACCATCGATTGAGGTGCTTGTCAACCAAAAGTCAAGCTCTGTGCTGTTTACAAGGTTTGGTTTTCATTTTCATTACCAAAAAAATTTCTTGCTATGAAGGGTTGGGTGTGAAAACGACGATCAAATTTGGTCACCATATTTGATGGCTATGACGAAACTAGATTTACCGCCATCTCACGGTGCCACCATGCCTAAAATTAGCAATACTAAAAACCCTAAAAAAAAACTGGCTGTATGAAATGGTGTTTCCTTGTCCTCATGAGCTTCGACCAATAGTTCCTCTGTAACCAAATATAGTAAAGCTGCTAAGCCAAAGGACAAAACGATTTCGAGCGTGTTGTTATCCAATTTGCGCAACACAGTTGTTCCAATTAGGCTCGCTACCGCCAATAAGCTGGATAGTGTCAGAATGACGCTAAAGGTCTTTGTTTTGGTTATGCCTTTATTTCTCAAAGTAGCAGTGGTAGCCAGTCCTAAGGTGAGTAGTTCAAGCGAGAGAGCAAAGGCAAGCATCATGCCTTCGGAATTGCCGGCCGCAAATCCAATACCAAGTAATAAGCCATCTAAAAATAGGTCGACAGCAATTCCAAACAGTAGACCAATAGGCAGTTTGGCGCCTGCATTTTCTTCATCTTTATCTGCGATTCTGCGACTGACTACGCGCAAAAAGAGCATGACTATTACACCAGAAGTAAAGCCGATCGTAATTTCTATTGGCGCGTGTCTTTTGACGATGTCGGGTAACAATTCTACGGCTACCACCGAAAAAACAACGCCAGCGGCAAAATGCAAAATAACTCCGCGCACTGAACTCGAAGGTGGTTTGATCAGGGCAATTAGAGCGCCAAAAATCATCGCAAGTGAGGGTATTATTGCCCAGGTGAATGTATGAAGAAGGAGAGACAATTAAAAATCCTTTCAAGGCTTTAGAAGCAATGCATCGGTATCAAGTGCCAATTTTTACTTCTTTGAAGCTTGAGAGAATGACTTGCCTGTTTAACCCATTCAGCAACTAGCCTGACTGCCCTATGTTAAGCGCCTGATTGGGATCCAACGGTGCCGATGTCATGACTTCGGTTAAGATTTCGAACATTCCTGACAGGAAACCACCAGGAGCACCGATGGCTCCTCCTGTTAGATCGGCACCGGCGAGAGCACCACCGTCGATACCAGCAGATGGTATTGCTCCACTAGCGATATCTGTAGTCGGCAATGTCGGTTCGGCGACGGAAAGACCAGGCAAGCTGTCAACAGGTGGGGCTGGTGCTTCAAACTTTCCAAAGAAACTTTTGGCCTGCGTCACGTCGGTTGGAGCAGTCAATTGACCTTCCAGAAGTGACTTCTTTGTCATCTCGTCGCCGAGTCTGACCATTTCACCTCCGTGAACAAGACTCCCGCATTCGTCAAATTGCTCCATTGCCCCAGCGCTCATTGTCGACTCTCCATCAATTAGCAGTGACTGTTAGTAAATTGGTCATCAAAATTGGGTTTCTGTTCCCAGATTTGTATGAAGACCATAACAGTCATTTTCATTCTTGTCAACCGCAAAATGCTCACCCTGTGTGCGTTCTGCGGTTTGGTTATCATTTTCGTTTTCGAAAATCTCTTTCGTTGCAAGCTTTGAGAATGCAGTGGGCAAGTTTTACACTGTGAACCGAGGCTGAGGTTTGGATACCGAGAGGCCAACAAATCAAGCACCCATGATCGCTAGCGCTCAAGCTAGATGATCTTTCGGAAGCTTGTAGCGAAGCAATCTCAGTGAATTAGAGATGACGGCTATGGTACTGCCTTCATGTATGACTACAGCTGCGGCGATTGAAGTTACCCCGAGGAGGCTGGCGGCCAATAGCAGTATGATAACGGCTCCCGATAAGAACAGGTTTTGCATCACTACCGCCCTTGTAGCGCGTCCAAGCCCAATGGCAAACGGCAGCTTGCTTAGATCATCATTCATAAGAGCAACGTCGGCAGTCTCTAAAGCAACGTCTGTGGCCGCGCCGCCCATTGCCACTCCTACGCTGGCCGCAGCCAGAGCCGGCGCGTCGTTGACTCCGTCGCCAACCATAGCCACAGTGTGGCCGGACGACAGTTCGCGTAATGCAGTAACCTTGTCTTCCGGCAATAATTGTGCGCGGACAGCATCAATGCCGACCGCGCCTGCGATGGTATTTGCTACGCGTTCATTGTCACCAGTAAGAAGGAGTGTCTGACGGATACCAAGCCGTTTGAGCAGAGCTATAGTTTCTTTCGCATTGGCACGAGGTGTATCAGCAAGAGCTATGACTCCTGCTATCTGGTCGGAAATTGCAATCAGAACGGTCGTTTTGCCTTCCTTCTCCAGCTGATTAACTTGCTCAAGGAATGCAGAAGCTAGCGCAATTCCAGACTCTTGAATTAGTCTGAGGTTGCCGATTAATACTGGTTTCGTTTCAAAAGTTGAACGCAAGCCTTTCCCGGTGACAGAAGTGAGTGACCCAACCTCAGGTAACGACAACGAACGAGCCTGGGCTGCGCGAACAACAGCTTGGGCGAGCGGGTGACCAGAGCGACCCTCTACGGCAGCAGCAATTGCCAGAATTTGGTCTGCCGAAAAACTAGGATCAGCTAGTAACAGGTCGACTACCTCAGGTTTTCCAACTGTGAGTGTGCCGGTCTTGTCAAAAGCAACAGTATCAACTAGTCCAAGGTTTTCTAGATGAACACCGCCCTTTACCAAGACGCCGTTTGCAGCTGCACGAGCGATGGCAGTTAGCATGGCAGAAGGTGCCCCAAGCGCTAGGGCGCATGGCGAGGCGGCAACGAGCACAGTCATTGAGCGGAGGAAGGCGATGTGGAAGGGTAGTCCAAACAGTAACTGCACCACGAGAAAAATGCTATCACTAATAAATATGGCGGGAACGAACCAGCTGGTAAACTTCTCTGTAAGTTGTTGAGTGTTTGTCTTCTGGCTTTGTGCCTCTTCGACTAGTTGCATGACGCGAGAAAGCGTGTTGTCTTTGGAGAGGCGGGACACTTTAATTTCAAGTACACCCTCACCATTGACAGTTCCAGCGAACACCTTTTCTCCAGGCGTCTTGTCCACGGGCACACTCTCACCGGTCACTGATGCTTGATCGATGGAGGACGTTCCCGAGATGATGATTCCATCAGCTGCTAGTCGTGCCCCTGGCCGAACGATAACAACATCGTCCAGTTTTAGTTGTTCAACTGGCACTTCTTGTTCTTGTTTGTCACGACGAACAAGCGCTGTTTTCGGTGTGAGTTGCCCGAGCTGACGAACTGCGTCGCGAGCCCGGTCAAGTGCCATTTCCTCAAGTGCATGTCCTAAGCTAAATAGAAATAAGAGCAGGGCACCTTCCGGCAAATCCCCTATTACAGCCGCGCCAAGAGCAGCGGCTATCATAAGTAAGTCTGTATCAAAATGACGCTGCCGCAGTGACGACCATGCGTGATGGGCGACATCCCATCCTCCGAAGAGATATGCAAAAATGTAAAGGAACAGTGTTGATTGCGGTACTGTTGAGTGCGATAGCCATCCAAGACACAGGAAGACACCGGACAAGAAAACAAAAAGTAGTTCGCGTTTGTCTTCAATTAACGCTGCCACTCCATTTTTTTGCACGCGATAGCCGAGGCTGCTGAGGCGACGGATGATGATTGAGCGGGAGATTTTTGACGAGTCGTACTCTACAAGCAAAGTCCCGGCAGCATAGCTCACCGCAGCATTGAGAACGCCGTCAAGACGCTTGAGCGTGTGCTCGATGGCGAGTGTGCAATCAGAACAATCCATGCCTAGAATCGTTATTATCTCGTGCTGATACCGAGTTGTAAGCTCAGCCCCGGTCTGAGCCGTCAGTCGCTGCAAGGAAGCAAGTGTTGTTACTGATGCATCGTAATGAAGACAGACAATCGCTTGTGTGGCTTTCTGTTCAATGTGCACGTCAGTTACACCGCGAAGCTGCGACAATTTTTCCTGAATGCGTTTGACGCAAGCATCGTCGGAATGAGGCAGAGACGGAAGGAGAACCTCCAGATTGAGCTCTAATTTTTCCACGAATAAGGCTCCTTGGGCTTAGTTCAGGCCTATGGCTTCTGACTGTCACCTCTGTAAAAAGTGCCTGGTTGAAGCCTACATTCTGCCTGGCTTACCTTGATTAGTGGCGCTTATGGTCTAATCATCAAACAGCAGTCGCTATTTAATGAGGCCCACACATGGAACTTGCTCGATCAATTTTAGTATTTTTAGTTGCAGGTCTATGTGAGATTGGGGGGGGGCTATTTAGTCTGGTTATGGCTGCGAGAAGGGAAGAGTGTTTGGCTTGGCGTCTTGGGAGCTGTGCTCTTAGTTCTATACGGAATCGTGCCGACACTCCAGATTCAGAGCTTTGGCCGTGTATATGCGGCTTATGGAGGCGTGTTTATTGTAATAGCGTTACTATGGGGATGGCAGATAGACAATGTACTGCCGGACAAATTTGACTGTATTGGTGCTGCGATTGCACTGATCGGGGTGGCCATTATTTATTACTGGCCGAGAAGTTAAGTGGCTGATTATTGCAGCGAGTGCTTTGACTGATGACATTGTTAAGCCCTTGCCGGTTTTTCATCCAACCCGGTAGTAAAGACCGCAGCTTAAAATGCCTGATACTGTCCAGTATCGGGCATTCTTGTTTTAAATATGCCTGATATTGGGATTGTGGAAGGGTGATTGAGGCAGTAATATATGCCTGATATTAGGAACCGGGTCCGGCAATGAAGAATGAGAGTTCAAGAGTCAATAAAAATAATGGGCTCCCGAGGCCGGCAATTTCGGGTGCTGCCAGTTTGCTCAAACTGCTTGAGCAATTTGAGGATTACCGGGCGGCTTTGAACAAGCAGCCGCTCTCACCGAATACCAGGCGCGCCTATGAAACACGTTTGCAGCACTTCCTGGGCTTCCTGGGAAGCCGTCTAGAGGAATACCCAAATGCTCTAGCGGACGAGCACATGCGTGACTACCTGGCGCGTGACTACAAGCAATATTTGAAGCTGAGCATGAAAAGCAGCCCTCAAACAGTGAACGCTTATTTGACAGCAATAGACTCTTTTTTTTCTTTCTTAGGATTTGGTAAGGCCAAGGCCACCCGAGAAGATCTCCCTAACTTGGCGCCGCAGGCCCTCACACTAAAAGAGCAAAAGGAGTTTTATCGAGCGATCGAACGTTGTCGAAGACCACGTGATCGCGCACTCGCAATACTGTTGTTGAACACCGCCATAAGAATTAGCGAGTGCAAAGATTTGAACCTTGATGATGTTGTGTTTTCCGAGCGCAAAGGGCTGCTCAAAATTAGGAGTGGCAAAGGAGGCAGCTATAGGGAAGTGCCTCTAAATGCGGCATGCAGGC
>Ga0075163_10004268_pt1 | contig 19191 bp, 19 predicted proteins | sample JI1023141ADNA_FD_71478 | JGI IMG/M metagenome (GOLD analysis project Ga0075163, IMG submission 71478) | Wastewater effluent complex algal communities from Wisconsin, to seasonally profile nutrient transformation and Carbon sequestration -... | ecosystem: Engineered > WWTP > Effluent > Algae...
GATACTTGATACTTGATACTTGATACTTGATACTTGATACTTGATACTTGATACTTGATACTTGATACTTGATACTTGATACTTGATACTTGATACTTGATACTTGATACTTGATACTTGGTGAAAGTGGTATATAATTTACGACAATTTGGAGAACTTTCCAATTCCATAAGTTCTCTCGAAATTAATAGAACTCTTAAACCCTTCAACCTTTAAACCCTTCAACCTTTAAACCCTTCAACCTTTAAACCCTTAAACGACTTAAACCTCCTAAACGTCCTAAACCTTCTCACAAGCCACAATAATAATCATACCCCCGTTCGTACCAATAATCCGGCGGACGCTGGCTGCTGAAGAAAATGGTTCCGATACGTTTCAGGTGTTTAACGCCGTATTTAACGGGAATGATTAGACGAAGCGGAGCTCCCTGGTTCATCGGTAACGGCTTTCCATTCATTTCATAACATAGAAGGGTTTGCGGATGCATCATGCTTTTGTTGTCGATGCCAACATAATATTCATTGTCGGGCGTATGCAGCCCGGTAAATTGTAGTTTGCTTTGGGTATCCAGTCCGTATTTTTTAATGAAGTCACTGTAACGTACACCGCCCCAATGGGTAACCTGGCTCCATCCCTCAATGCATTTAAAATCGAAGATGATCTCTGTTTTGGGTAAAGCTTTTATTTCTGCCAGGGATATATATTGCGTGTCACCTGCATTCCGGATCAGCTGTAATTTCCATTGTGCAGTATCGAAATCTTTGCCAACACCCACATCTCCGTTTACCCGTACCCGTGGTGCTGCCAGTTCTTTTGAAAATGTTTTCGACAAATGATTGTTGCTGAACATGCCCGAAAAGATCGATTCATTGGCATTCAATACCGTACGTAAAGGTTTTAATGCACCTGCATCCTTTGGTTGGTTATGTAGCCATCGCCAACCGAAAAAGCAAACAGCGCAAAATGCAAAAAGGGAGATAAGCCCAACGATGGTTTTGTTCCTGATCTGCGAAGCGGTGAGCCATTGTTCCTTGTTTTTCATATAGCTTGATTGGGGTGGTGATCAGATGATTGGTTGACCGTTGCAGCATCCTTTGCAGATGGTTCTTTTTCGCCAGGTACTACTTCAAAGCCTGTGACCATTCCCCTGAAATTATTCCAACCGGCAAGCACCACTTGTATGATGTGTATTACGAAAAATAAAACAAATAAGATTGTAATGATAAAATGTTCGGCACGGGCCCATTCGTATCCACCCAACATGGCACACAACCAATATAGTTGTGCAGGTTTATATATGGCCAGCCCGGTTAGTAACATCAGAAAACCCATGATCAATACCGCAGTATAGGCTATACGCTGGGCAGCGTTGTATTTTTTTTTCGGCGGCATTTCTTTCCGGATACGCAGGTCATGTAGTAAAACCTGCCAGGCTTCCTTCCATGATTTTTTACCTGGCGCCAGTAGTTTCCACTCTCCTGAAAAAACCAGGTATAAAAAATACAACAATCCATTCAGCGCAAATACCCACATAAATACAAAGTGAAGGTTCATGCCTTCTGCAAGGCGAAATGGAATATTCAATGCTTTATTAAAAGAATCAGGGAAAAATTTCAATACGGTTTTGTCACCCCAGCCCAGTTTGTATACATCATTGGCCCAGTAAATCAACATACCGCTCCAGATCATCACGGCCAGCACCGGAAAATTCAACCAGTGAAACCAACGGATGGCAAGGGGATGTTTTTTTACAATTTTTTTCATCTATACAATATACACTTAATTATGCGGTACTGTTTATCGGCTTATTCCAGTTCTGCGCTGCCAAACAAATGATTGTATTGTTCGCAATGGATCAATACAAATTTAAATTGTGTGAAATCAGGCAAACCTGTAATGGTATAAACCTGGTTGCCATTGGTAGACCGTAGGCTGCCAAGGCTGATAAACGTTGATGGCATCATTTCTTTGCTGAGATATACTTTCAGATCCGGACCATTGCCACTGCTGAATCCTTCAAGAGCCAACGAATACAACCCGTTTTGCTGGTAGATCTTTGCCCTGCCCGAAACGGTACCATATGGACCATTCATAAATCGTCCACTGTATTTTAACATGGCAGCGTTGGCGGTTGTATCTAACGGATTGGCAACAATCGTTTCATTAATCATTTCTGTTGAAGCCTTTTTGCAGGCCGATAAAAAAAATATTCCTGTAAAAAGGAGCGAAACAAGTCCTTGTATTTTTTTCATATAAAATGTTTTAGGTGATCGAATGAAGTGATTTGCATACTTTTTCTATTTCCTAAAACTACGGTGTGTGCCTTTTTTATTTGGTCACGTGGCCGACATCTGCAAGATTTTTCAGTTCGTTGGGTTTAAGGATCTCTATATGTGTTTTGTTTATAGCAATAAGTTCCTCGTTGCCAAGCTGGGTTAGGGTAGTGGTTACCGTTTGCCGGGTAGATCCTATTAGTTTGGCAATATCATCGTGTGTTAAATATCTTTCCACATTTGTTTTACCCGACCGTTTTAATTCAGCCAGGTCAACCATGCTCAACAAAAAATGGATGAGCCGGCTTTGTACATTTTTATTGAGCAGGTTCAGCAACCTGTTTTCTACTTTTTTTACCTTATTGCCCAGGTGTATGCTGAAACTCAGGGCCATTCCGGGTTTTTTCTGTAGTATTGAAAAAAAATCTTCAATATTAAAAGCACATAAACTCACATCAGCTTTATAAGCCTGGGCAAATTCATCTTCCAGGTTGTTTTGTTCCAGGGTTAACTGTCCAAATATTTCCCCCTTTTGTATGATCTCTTTGATACATTCATTTCCATCAGAATCAATATAACCGATCTTGATATATCCTTGCTTGGTAAAATACAGCTTGCGTTTGTTTTGAGATGGAAAATAGATGAACTCTCCTTTCTTGGCCTCAAGGAAATTATGTACGAGATTTAATTCTTCGTATTCTTCATTCGTGATATGGGCAAATATATCAAAGCCCCGGATGAGCAGTAAAGTGTTATCGCAGCTGTTATTCGGCAAAAGGGTTAATATTCTGAATGAATTAATTTTATTTTTTTACAAACAGCAATGATGCTGCGTTCATGCAGTATCGTAAACCGGTTGGTTTGGGTCCATCGTCAAATACATGGCCGAGGTGTGCTCCGCAACGGCGGCAATTCACTTCCGTACGCACCATGCCCAAACTATTGTCGGTTATTTCTTCCAGGTTCTTTTGATCAATAGGGGCAAAAAAACTTGGCCAACCGGTACCACTTTCAAATTTTGTAGTGGAACTGAATAAAGGCAGGTTGCAGCATACACAGGAATACGTTCCTGAAGCATGATTATCCCAATATACGCCGGTATAGGGCCTTTCAGTTCCTTTTTGCCGGGTAACCTGGTATTGTATCGGGCTTAATTGCTTGCGCCATTCAGCATCTGTTTTCGTTACTTCATAAGTATGGGTTGTATTCGTTTTTTCGGCAGTTTTTTTCTGTTGCGCATTGCAGCCAACAGAGGTTGCAATCAAAATCAATGCTGGTAAGATCCTTTTCATATATATTATTTTTCAAAACTACGATAGATGGAGAAGAATGGATTTATACCATAAACCTTTAACAAGCTTTTTTGTTTAATTATCTTTGTTATTCATTTTCAAATGTAGCAACATCATGGGTGTGTTAAAACAAGTAGCAGAATACCTTTACATCAGGAAACGCGATCCTAATGAAAAGCCTTCCCAATGGATGAAATATATGCACGGCATCAACCGGCTGTCGATCATACTTTTTTTGATTGCCCTGGTCATCATTGCAGTTAAATTATTTCTGAGGAAATAATTGTCAGGGTTTTATCATGTCGTAAACCAGTTTGGCCGCATTGGCCGAAGCATGGCCACCCTGGCTCAAAAGCGTTTTCAGCTGCCGATAATCTTCCTGTACCTGCTTTATTTTAATGGGATCGTCGAGCAGCTTTTTTAGTTCAGTTGCCAGGTTGTTTACGGTAAGTTCATCCTGTATCAATTCCTTCACTACCTCTTTATCCATGATCAGGTTTACCAGCCCGATGAATTTTATATTGATCAATCTTTTGGCGATCTGGTACGAAATGCCATTTCCTTTGTAACAAATGATCTCTGGAACCGCGAAGAGAGCTGTTTCCAGGGTAGCTGTGCCGCTGGTCACCAGTGCGGCTTTCGATAAACTTAATAATTCATAGGTTTTATTCAACACCGAACTTACATTGTGATAGGGCTGCAACAAGTTTGTATAAAAATGTTCATCCAGCCCCGGAGCTTTGGCTACTACAAATTGATATTCGGGAAATTGTTTCGTGAGTTCGAGCATCACCGGCAATTTTTTCAGTATCTCCTGTTTTCTACTACCGGGTAATAAGGCGATGATCTCTTTCTGATCTTGCATCAAATCGGTTACACTTGCATTGTTCCCTGTTTGTTTAAATGCATCTACTACTTCTACCAGTGGATGACCTACATAATCTACTTCAAAATTCCATTTTTGGTAAAAGGCTTTTTCAAAGGGAAGTATCACCATCATTTTGTCAACATTTTTTTTAATGCTGTGCACCCGGTTCTCCTTCCATGCCCAAACCTGTGGAGATATATAATATACAATGCGAAGTCCCTGTTGCCGGGCCCATTTTGCAATGCGCAGGTTGAATCCTGGGTAATCTACGAGGATGAGTACATCGGGCTTATGCTCGAGAATATCTTTTTTACAAAAGGCCAGGTTTTTAAAAATCGTTGGGAGGTTTTTAATCACTTCGGTAAATCCCATAAAAGCGAGATCGCGGTAATGTTTAACCAATGTAGCACCAGCGGCTTCCATCTTATCGCCACCCCAGCAACGTACCGATGCAGCTGTATCCAGCTTTTTTAATTGTTTGATAAGGTTGCTGCCATGCAGGTCGCCACTGGCTTCCCCGGCAATGATATAATACTTCATGCGATAAGATTCGGATGCAAATTAATACAAAAGAAGCCGTAATGGCAGATAGAATTGCTGCATCATTTTAAATCCTGGTGAACAGCCCTTTACAGTAATTGGGTATTATGAATTACTTAATACTCTTATTTGCCAGGAATATTATCCCGTGTATAAATAAAACGCGTAAATAAAGAAAGAATACAAACGAATCATTAACTTGTTAGTAAATACAAATTGGCCTTGCATCTACAAAAAATCTATTTTCAGGTCAGGCAATTTACGCTTGATTTGCATCAACCGAAAACGCCGGCATTTTATTTCCCCGTCATCCTGCTGATCTGCATCATTGGTTGCCATCGTTCAGAAAAATTAAAAGATAAGGAACTCATCAACGATCCCCGCAATATCAATGGTTATGTGCAGGATAATATCAAGGCCTACCTTTCTGTTGCCATGGAAAAAGATGGTAAGGTGAACGACAGCCTGCAGGTTCAATACAGCGCTGTAATACAGGATTTTTATTCGGACAGGGAATACCAGCCGGCATGGTGTGATACAGGTATTTGGCATCCGCAGGCCAGCAGGCTCATGGCTTACCTGGATACGGCCGAAAGGGACGGGTTATTCAAATCCGATTATCAATACAATAAAATAAAGGAGATCAAGCAATCCCTCGATGCAGATTCAGTTAAAAGAAAAGATGCTGTGATTTGGGCAAAGGCAGACATGCTGTTTTCCGATGCGTTCATGCACATCCTGGCCGACCTGGGGCAGGGCAGGCTTCAGCCCGACAGTGTTTCCTGGAAACATGATACGGCAAGGTTTACCAGGTTTTTCAGGAAGAACCTGGATCGTTTCCTGCAAGGGGAACCACTCGATTCTGTATGGAAACAGGTTCAGCCAAAAATGCCGGGTTATGCGTTGCTTAAAAATGGCATTAAAAGATTTGTTGATAGCATGGATCCCAAAACCTATACTTATCTCACGTATCCTTATAAAGCAGGCGATGTAAAAGATTCTACCGCATTCATCAGGAAATTGCAGCTACGCCTTAGCGAGAGTAACTGTATAATTTATTCTAAAGACGCATTGCCCGATTCGGCAAACCTGGCAGATGCCATTAAAAAATACCAGAAATTAAAGAAGACAACTGCAGATGGAAAAATTTCATCTGCTTTGATTAAATCACTAAACCTTACCGATAGGGAAAAATATAACCGTATAGCCATTACGCTCGACCGTTATAAACTGTTGCCCGATTCCATGCCGGAAAAATACATATGGGTGAACCTGCCAGGTTATTACCTGCAGCTATGGGATTCCGATACCATCAATTTAACATCAAAGATCATTTGTGGAAAACCCGGTACGCCTACTCCATCTTTAACAAGTGCCATCAGTGATATTGTGATATTTCCTACCTGGACGGTACCAGAAAGCATCATCAAAAAAGAAATGTTACCCGCCCTTAAAAAAAGCGCCGGCTACCTGGCCCGAAAAGGGTTGCAATTATATACGTTTGATGGAGTGCCGGTAGATCCGTCAACGGTGAACTGGGCAAAATACACAAAGGGAATTCCTTATAAGATACAACAGGGTAGTGGAAATGATAATGCGCTCGGAGTGATCAAATTTAATTTTGAAAATCCTTATTTCGTTTACCTGCACGATACCAATCAACGTTATCTTTTTAAGAATGGCATGCGTTCACTCAGTCATGGTTGTGTTCGGGTGCAGGAATGGGAAAAACTGGCATTCTATATCATCCGCAACGACAGCACAAAAATGCCGACCGGCGATACCCTTGCCTACAATACCGATTCTATTACCAACTGGATCGCCAACAAGGAACGCCATCGCATTCCCGTTAAGAATAAAATCCCATTGTTCATCCGTTATTTTAGTTGCGAAGGAAATAATGGAAGTATTAAATTTTATGACGATATTTATGGTGAAGATAAAAGGCTGAAAGAAAAATATTTTGCCGGTAAATAATATTTACGACAATCTTTTGCATGAAACTAACCAAGCATTTATATCCTGCCATTAAAACCGGTTTATTGGTTTTTATTTTCATTGCCTGTACTTCTACCTCGAGGGCGCAGGCCGATTCAATCGGAAAAGCAAAACCTTCCACTTATTCAAAAGGGAAAAGAATCTTTTATGGGCAGGCCAGTTATTATGCTAATAAATTTCATGGCCGGAAAACAGCTAATGGGGAAATATTCAGCCAGGATAAGTATACCGCAGCCTGCAATGTACTGCCCCTGGGAACCTGGATTAAAGTAACCAATCTTCGTAATGGGCGGTCGGTTGTTGTAAAAACCACCGACAGGTTACACCCAAAAATGCGTCGACTGGTAGATCTTAGCCGGGTTGCTGCACAAAAACTTGGCTATATTGGCCATGGATTGGCCAGGGTGAAGGTAGAAGTGATCAACAAAAAATAGCCCTATAGGGCATTTAGGGCCAGATTATACAGTAACTAACATAGTGGGTATATCTATATGTGCAATTAATTTTAACAATTGAAACTAAGCTGCTATTTTTGTTATGTTTACTAAACTGATATGTATGAAGAAAACGATTCTTTCCATTTTGACCCTGGCCATTTTTCAAGTGGGTTTCGGGCAAAATGATTACAAGAAATTACCTGCACTGGGCATTCATTTTTTCGCGAATGATTTTGAAACGGCGAAAGAAATCCGTGCCAACGGCCTCTCTTCAGTTATCAAGAACAAGCAATATACCAAGGGCAAGCGACTTAGTCCGGGTATTGCGGTAAGTTATATCCAGGGGTTAAGCGAACATGTTGATTTCGCCGCTACCTTATCGGGAAGTATTGTGAACTATGATGTTCCCAATGGCATTTCCGATGGCAAAAAAGAAATTTTCATGGAAGCCGCTGCTACAGCCAACCTGAAATTATTATCTGATAAATATTGCATCAACCCCTTTATTACAGGGGGTGTTGGCGCATTCCGGTATAAGAGCTCCTATGGTGCTTTCATTCCTGCGGGATTGGGTATACAGGTAAAAGCAAGCGATGAAGTTTTCTTCCTGTTAAATTCTCAGTATCGCATACCGGTTACCGATAAGGCTGTTTATCATTTTTATCATAGTATTGGCGTAGCCAGTTCACTTACTAAAAAGCCAGAACCTATCACAGCACCTCCGCCAATGCCGATCGTACTCGATCGTGATAATGATGGCGTGTTGGATGCCGATGATAAATGCCCCGATACACCAGGTATCGCTGCGCTGATGGGTTGCCCGGATAGAGATGGTGATGGCATTGCTGATGGCGATGACAAATGCCCTGATGTAGCGGGACTTGCTAAATACCAGGGTTGCCCGATTCCGGACACAGATGGAGATGGCATCAACGATGAAATGGATAAATGCCCTACAGATAAAGGCTTCGCCCGTTACCAGGGTTGCCCGATACCTGATACGGATGCTGATGGTGTAAATGATGAAGAAGATAAATGCCCAAGCCGTCCAGGCCCGGCCAGCAACCAGGGCTGCCCGGTGATTGCCAAAGAAGTGGTAGACAGGATTAATATCGCCGCAAAAAATATTTTCTTTGCAACCGGTAGTACCAAACTGTTGCCTAAATCATTCAAATCATTGGATGAAGTAGCAACTTTGCTGAAAGCAGATGAATCATTGCTGATCAGCATCGACGGACATACCGATACAACAGGTAAGCGTGAAAAGAATATGCTATTATCTGAAGGACGTGCCAATTCAGTGAAAGCGTATTTGCTAGGTAAAGGAATTACAGAAAGCAGGATGACCGCCACAGGTTATGGTCCCGATAAAGCTGTAGCCAGCAATAAAACAGCTGCAGGAAGGGCTAAGAACAGGCGTGTTGAAATGAACGTTCGCAATTTCTAATACCAGAACATACATCATTTGAAAGAAGCCCCCGGTAAAACGGGGGCTTTCTTTTAAAGTATTAACAAATGTTTTGATTGATTTTTGCATGGTTATAAAATTGAATCCATAATTTTCTATAACTGCATTTTTCGTTAAAACTACATTATGAGAATAATTGTCTGTTGCTTATTAATATTCTTGTCAGTTGATCTTTTTGCCCAACCTAACTACTCAGGTAAGTACCGATTGAATTTGCCAACGGAATGGAAGAAGAATGCAAAGATCCTGCAACAGGTTACTGAAGTAGTCAGCCTGGCATTTGAGGAAATCAAAGACAAACAACTTTGCCTGGAATGTGATGCACCTTACGTGATTGAATTATACAGCGAACGCATCAGGATCATCAGCCAGCGTTATAGCGAAAAAAGCAGGAGTGAAACCTATCGTACCAAAACCGCCTACAAAGATATCAATGGCAGGGTAATACCTCCGAGAGGCCCGGCCCGCTCAGTTTCCGGGGTAGCTGCTACTTACCAGGCCTATATCGAATACAGTGTATATATTTCTTTGCGTTTGTTGAATAAAGACGGCGTTGCATTGAAAGACCTGGTACTTTCTCCGCCGGATGATATTTACATTAAGAATACCGACTTTACCATTTCGGCTTATAATAATGCTGATGTAGATAGTTACCCGGCATTGCGCATGGACTCTTATGTAAGACAAAACAGGAAAACACTTTTTCCCAATGAAAGGGATATGTTGAACCAGGCCGAAGACATTCTTTTCTCTTTTGAGGTAATCAAATAGAATGTGCTGGCTGTATGTTAATCATAGACATATTCTATGCTACCCATTAATTTCTTTTCTTTTGAATAAACCTTCTCCCTGGTGCGAAGCCCGTTTTCATACAGGTATTTCCAGATAAAATAGTTTTTACCACCTTCTTCAATCGTGGTCATTTGCGTCAACTGCCCGGCACCGTTATATTCAAACATATAATCGGGAAGCATATTCGAAGTATATTCATTCGTATGTACGATATCTGTCAGCCTGTTTTTGGCATCATAGTAATAATAATACTTGCTACCGTTCTTGCTGTCTTTTTCAATGGAAACATTGCCTTGTTCATCTGTGGAAAAGAGGATCACTATACTGTCCTGCCTGTTCTTAACCCTGATCATTTTTACAGGAATGTTCTGTTCATTGTATGAATAAATGTGTTCTTCAGCAATTTCATTCATAAAATCATCATCACTCGAACGCACGGTTGAGGTTATATTACTGATCCTTCCCTGGGCATCATAAGAATAATCGTTATGGCTTACGGCTATATTTGAACTATCAGATGTAAAGATCAATTGCCCTTGCTTGTTGAATACTGAACTGAACAGCGAAGCACCTGAAATATCGGATCGGGTGAACAATTCAGCTTTTCGGTAATCTTTGGAAATTTTTCGCTCGCAGAAGAATCCTTCACTTGGCTCACCATTGTCTTCAAAACTCTTGATCTCGATATGGTGAATCTTATTCTCTTTAAACAAATTCATCTCCGTGATGATCTGCCGGTTGCTGAGAATGTCTTTGTAATAAAACTGACCAAAGCTGCCTGTGGCCAGGAAACACAATGTAATGCTTGCAAATAGTTTATTCATTGAATATTCATTTTCGGGTTAGCCGGGTAAAGTTAGTTTCTAAAAACAGCCTTTCCCTTATAAGCGGCTAAACTTTATTATTTTTAACAAAATTATCTTGCTTGAGCCATTTAAACGAACGGTCACATAAAAATTGTTTGAATTGTAATGCCGAAGTCCATGGCCGGTTTTGTCATGTTTGCGGGCAGGAAAACATCGAACCCGTTGAAACCGCCTGGCACCTGGTATCACATTTCTTTAAAGATATAACACATTTCGACGGAAAGTTTTTCAGCACCGTGAAATATTTGATCTTCAAGCCGGGTTTTGTCAGCAAGGAATACATGATCGGCCGCCGAACCAGTTATTTGAACCCGGTGAGGATGTATGTTTTTACCTCTGCCATCTTTTTCCTCATCTTTTTTTCTATCAGTAAGCAAGATGATAAAGCACTCAATACAACAGTAAAAGGTAAATCATTGGAACAGATCGATGCCATGGATTCTACCAGTTTCGATGCTTTCAGCCGCCTGGTCACAAAAGGTAAACCCATGACCAGGGATGCGTTTAAAAAATATATTGATAGTACTCAAAGCCGAAGTGGGATACACTTCACCACGTCGAAATATGCCAGCAAAGCAGCCTATGATTCGGTACTTCGATCCGGGAAAAAGAAACACAATTGGATAGAGCGGCAATTGGTATATAAAGAACTTGAGGTGAATGAAAAATATACGAACAACCAGGGGCAGATAATGAAAGCGTTTACCAATAACCTGATGCACAGTTTCCCGCAAATGTTGTTCATTTCCCTTCCATTGTTTGCGCTGATGTTGAAACTACTTTACAAGCGACGAAAAGAGTATTATTATGCCAACCATGCCATCTTTAGTATTCACTTATATGTATTTGTATTTATCATCCTTTTAGTGATGATAGGTGTAGATGAACTTTCAGAGCTGCTAAGTTGGGACGCAGGCACGGTGATGGGCATCCTGCTCCTGGGGATTTTATTTTATGAATACAAGGCCATGCGAAATTTTTATGAACAAAGGCGTGGCAAGACCATCCTCAAGTTTATCTTGTTGAACCTGTTGATGCTCGTGATCATGATGATCCTGTTTACGATATTTATATTATTATCATTAATGAAAGTCTGATACAATGCCTGAAAACGAAAAAGCTTTTACGCGGTTGATAAATATTATGGACGACCTTAGGGAAAAATGTCCCTGGGATAAAAAGCAAACGATCGAATCGCTTCGACATTTAACCATTGAAGAAACCTATGAACTGGCTGATGCCATTTCGGCATCCGACTGGAAAGGCATCCGTGAAGAACTGGGCGACCTGATGCTGCACATTGTGTTTTATGCAAAGATCGCTTCTGAAAAGAAAGCGTTTACGCTGGATGAAGTGATCAATGGGGTATGCGAAAAACTAATATCCCGGCATCCGCATATTTATGGCGATGTAAAAGTGAACAATGAAGAAGATGTAAAACAAAACTGGGAAAAACTAAAACTAAAGGAAGGAAAGAAATCGGTTTTAGGTGGCGTTCCTGCCTCATTGCCTTCAATGGTAAAAGCCATGCGGTTGCAGGATAAATCCAAACAAGTGGGGTTTGAATGGGAAAATACAGGCCAGGTTTGGGATAAGGTACAGGAAGAACTGAACGAACTGCAGGTGGCCATTGCCTCCGGAAATAAAGATGACATGGAGGATGAATTGGGCGACGTTTTTTTCTCGCTCGTAAATTTTGCAAGGTTTTTGCAGTTGGATGCAGAGAATGCACTTGAACGAACAAATAAGAAGTTTATCAGCAGGTTTACCAGGATGGAAGAAGCGGCGGCACTGGAAAATCGCTTCTTACACGATATGAGCCTGGAAGAAATGGATGCCCTTTGGAATAAAATAAAGAAAAAATAATTTAGCCAAATTTAAATCACCCGCCTGGTTGCAAAACACGAACTTATTCAGGACATTCTTTTTTAAGAACAGCTACCTGCTGGTGCTCGCGGCCTGGCTGATCACCCTGTCTTTCGGGGTGGATAATTATTGGTCGGCTAATTCTTCTATCACGAAAGTGCAGAAGGAAATCAGCAATGAAATTCAACAGCAGGAGAAAGATTTCAAAGCGTTGGTGAAAGATCCTGGTGTCATCAGTACGGTAGCGTCTGGTAATTTTTCGGAGTCTTTCCTGTCTGGTCTTACCAGTAAAAAATACTTCATCTTTTTTTATACAACCGATCCGGGTTCACAGGAATCCCTCCTTTGCTGGAACACCCAACAGGTGCTGCCATATCCTTCCCTGTTATATGAAAAGAGGAACGAAGGATTTGTGTTACAGGAAAACGGGTACTATGTTTGGAACCGCTACGACCTGGGCGCCATCAAAGCCATTGCCCTGTTCCCTGTAAAATGGAATTATTTTATATCAACAGATTACCTGCCCAATGATTTTGTCAATGACCGGTCAATTACCAGTAATTATGATATCAGCGCCCGGCCCGGAAAGGGAGTGGCTGTAAAATCGATCAGTGGTAAGGACCTGTTTTATGTGTATGAAAAGAAAACAACACAGATCAGTAAAAACAATCCTGTAGCTGTATTATTGCTCATCCTTGCTTCCCTGGTTGTTTTATTGTTTGTTCATTTGTGGGCATCCTTCCTGGCCACTACGGGAAGGCTTTGGAAAGGAGTCTTGCTATTGCTGCTGGTAATCCTTTCCGTTAGAATATCCGGATATTATTTCCCTGTGCCCCTGAATTTCCGCCAGTTCGAACTCTTCGATCCGGCCATTTACGGGTCTAATATGATCCTGCGTTCCCTTGGCGACCTGTTGATCAATGCCTTGCTTTTTGTATGGCTTATCCTTTTCCTGCGTCATTATGTTCATGAGAACAATGTACAGCTGCGATTAAAATCTCCCGCGGCGAGGTGGATATTACTTGGCATCGGTTCCATCGTCATCATCACGGTTACTTTTACCGGCAGTTCCATCATACGCTCATTGGTGGCCGACTCACAGATATCTTTCGACGTCATCAACTTTTTTACCCTTAACATGTACAGTGTTACAGGTTTTGTTATTCTATGTTGCATCGCCATTGGTTATTTTTTCCTTTGCCAACTGATCATCTATTTCCTTAAACCATTATTTTCAAAACATTTCATCCCGCTATTCCTTTTTGTAACAGTCATCGGGCTGGGCATACTCAGTTTCCAGGTTGGCCATATTTCGGGAGGGTTTGAAATATTTGTTTTGCTTTGGTTGCTGTTCTTTCTTTTCCTGTTGAACAGCACCTACCTGAACCTGTTAGCTTCAAAGATCATTTCATCCAAACTGGTGTTTTGGTTATTCTTCTTTTCTGTTTCCATCACCGGAATCATCGTAGTGGAAAACAATAAAAAGGAACTCAGCAATCGCGAACATTACGCAGAAATTTTGTCGAAGAAAGCCGACCCTTCCAGTGAAACCCTTATCAATTCAATGATCACGGTATTCAGGGACGATTACCTGGCCGATCATTTCGACAGGTTCCGGCAGCAATCTACCAACCAGCCGTTTAAAGACAGCCTGTTGAACGAGAACATTACGAGCTACACCAATAAATTTGAAACAAGGGTTCTTGCTTATGATGCTTCGGAAAAACCTTTGTATAACGATGATTCCACCGGTTACAATGAGATCAATGCGATCCTGAATACCCAGGCCAAACCCACGGGTACCGAAGGGCTGTATTATTTTGATGAGTCCTATGATATGTTCAGTTATATCTGTAAGAAAACACTGAAAGATCATGATGGAATATTGCTTGGCTATGTATTCATCCTGGCCAGTCCGAAGAAATCTAAACGGGAAGCCCTGTCGCCCGAATTGCTCAGCCGGGGTACCAATAATTCCATCGAAAACTCATCGTTGTATGCATTTGCCATTTACAATAACTGGAAACTTATCAGTATTCACAACGATTACCCGTTCCCGTCGGTATTAAAGAAAAAAGGACTTCGCAACGAACATTTCGAAAGAGTGCAGAAGAAAGACCATAGCGAATTGTGGTATTATGCCGGTGCCGATAAAGTGGTGGTCATTGCCAAGGAAAACAGCTTGTCTATCGAATCCATTACGCTGTTCTCCTACCTGTTCTGCTCATTCCTGCTCCTGACCGCTTTATTCTGGATCATTAATATCCTTATACGATCTGGGTTCCGGATAAACCGTATCCGTAGTTATTGGCAACTGTCGATCCGTAACCAGATCCATGGCACCATAATTTTCATCAGCGTGTTCTCTTTCATAATCATTGGGTTTGCCACCATCCTGTTTTTTATCATCCGGTATGAAAATAACAACCGGGAAAAACTAAGCCGTACCATCCATATCATGGAAGGTGAAGTGAAGAATTCCATTTCCAAAGGCTGGAACATGAACGACAGCCTGCAGCTTAACGAAAAAAATTACGGACAGGGTCTCGAAGAGATGATCAATAAAATTTCGGAGATACATGGTGTGGATGTGAACCTGTATGATCTGCAGGGCAACCTGCGTGTTTCTTCCCTGCCGCTGCTGTATGTGAAGGGCATCGTAAGCACCCGCATGCACCCATTGGCTTATTTTCATCTCAACAACGAAAAAGAAGTGCAGTTTTACCAGAAAGAGAATATCGGCAAGTTGCAGTTTGCCAGCAACTATGTGCCCGTGCTCGATGGAGAAGGTAACGATTATGCATACCTGAATATTCCCTATTTCACCTCACAGAGTAACCTGCGCCAGGAGATTTCAAATTTCCTTGTAACCATCATCAACCTGAACGCTTTCATATTCCTCATCGCAGGCATAGTGGCCCTGTTCATTACCAACCGCATTACGCGTTCCTTTTCGGTAATAGGCGATAAAATGAAAAAGATCAACCTGGGTTCGCGTAATGAAGCCATTGAATGGAAGCGCAATGATGAACTGGGTGAGTTGGTGAACGAATACAATAAGATGGTGAGTAAACTGGAGGAGAGTGCCAATGTATTGGCCCGAACCGAACGGGAGGGAGCCTGGCGGGAAATGGCCCGGCAGGTAGCGCATGAGATCAAGAACCCGCTAACTCCCATGAAGCTTAGCCTGCAGTACCTGCAGAAATCGATTGAAAGCAATGCGCCCAATATTCCGGAGCTTACCAACAATGTTGCAAAAACGCTGGTAGAACAGATCGATCACCTCAATCACATTGCCGGTGAATTCAGCCAGTTTGCCAATATCGGTGATTCCAAAAAGGAATTGTTCGACCTCAATGAAACATTGCGCAGCGTATTGCATCTTTATTCTGCAAATGATCATTTACAAATATCAGCACAGCTTCTCGATCAACCCATCATCATCAATGCCGATAAAACCCATATCAACAGGCTATTCACAAACCTGATGTTGAATGGCATACAGGCCGTGCCAGACCAGGAAATGGCCAGGATCGGCGTTATTGAGTCTATCCGTGACGGTTATGTATTGGTGCAGATCAGCGACAATGGACAAGGTATTGATGATACGATACGCCCGAAAATATTTGCGCCTAATTTCACAACTAAAACGTCGGGTACCGGGCTGGGACTCGCCATGTGCAAACGAATGGTAGAACAGGCCGAGGGAGACATCTGGTTCGAATCTAATCCAGGTAAAGGCACCAGTTTTTATGTGAAGCTTCCTGTAGTGGCTTAAATATTTTTCGCAGCTTTCCTGTTTTGAATATAGCGTTCAAATGCTTCAAGCGGGAAACTACTGAGATTTTTTTCTTTCGTCAACATAGCTTTTTGTGCCACCAGCACGCCATACCGGGTATCGGTTAGTCCATCTACATGATGCGAATCAGGATCTATAGAGATGAGTACATTTTTATTGAGCGCATGGCTGATATGTCTCCAGTCGATATCGAGCCTGTTGGGATGTGCATTCAGCTCGATCACCACCTGGTTTGCTGCACATGCATCAATGATCTTCTGATGATCTACCGGGTAACCCGGCCTGCTCAGCAATAAACGGCCGGTCATATGGCCAAGTATGGTAGTATATGGATTCTCAATTGCATTCATCAGTCGCATCATGGCCTTTTCTTCTGTCATCTTCAAATTGCTGTGTACCGATGCGATCACTAAGTCGAATGTTGACAACACCTGGTTCGAATAATCCAGGCTCCCGTCGTTGAGAATATCCGATTCAATGCTTTTAAAAATGCGGAAAGGAGCGAGTTTAGCGTTCAACTCATCAATATACTGGTGTTGCTGTTGTATTTTTTCTTCCGAAAGTCCATTAGCATAAAACGCCGTTTTACTATGATCGCTGATCACGAGATATTCCAGTCCAAGCGCTATGGCGGCCTGTGCCATTTCCTCAATGGTATTGTTGCCATCGCTCCAGTTGCTATGACAATGGATGATACCCCTGATATCGCCGGGTTGAATTACGGCAGGTAATTGCCCGTCAACCGCTTGTGAAAGAATATTGAATGAATCCCTTACATAGGCCGGGACAAAGGGCAATTTGGCTTTTTCAAAATATTGTTCTTCGGAACCTGCTTCATCCAGGGGGAAATTATTCACCAGTTGCAGGTCGTTTATGAACGATTCAGAGGAAGATGTTTTGATAAGTGTATGTATAAATTGAGATGGAGTAGAAGGGTAGATGCGTACAGAAACGCCCACGCTGGTTTGGTAGCTGAAACTGCTTGCCGATTTTTCTGTTAGCGTAAATCCTTCTACTTCCAGCATACTTTTCTCTAGGTGATCCTGTGTTGTTTCTATAACGAATGCAAGTTCTTCCATTGATTCAAGTTGACGCTTATAATCTCCGGTTATGGCGATGCGGCATTCGGGAAATATTTTCTGTAAAAAACTTTCAATTTGAGGAGCGATGAGCGCTACCTGTGCATAGAGATGACTGCCCTTGTTTTTGAAATAAAATTCAATGGTATCGATCACCTGTTGTTGTGTTTTTTCACCAAAGCCTTTGTAAAGTTTTAACCTGTTTTCTTTACAAGCGTATAATAATTCACCGATGCTTTCAATCTCCATTTCTTTCCAGATGGTAGAAATTTTTTTCGGTCCGATTCCTTTAATATTGAGCATTTCTATGACCCCTGGAGGCGTCGTTAAAATAATTTCATCGAGAGCCTTTAAATGGCCGGTTTGGAGTAATTCTGCAATTTTTTGGGCCGAAGACGTCCCGATGCCTTTTAGCGAAGCAACTTTTTCTGAGGGCAGATCGGCGAGTTGAACCGATAACTTTTCAATCGCAAATGCAGCTGATGCATACGATTTTGATTTAAAACTATTTTCACCATGAATGTCCATCAACTTCGAAAGCAATGAAAAAGAATCGGCGATTTGATAATTGTCCATGCAATAAAATTAATCAATCGATCCGGATTATTTTAAAGCAACCTGAAAACATTTTTTTTGAAGATGGAAATCCGGATTGTAGAGGAGAAAAAATACGGAAGAGCTGAAAAGCTTGCCAGTAGCTGGTTTTAGGGCATAAAAAAAGTCCCGGTAAAAACCAGGACTTACTATTTTTTGCTCTTTTATTAAGCAAAGCTTACTTCTTTTTAGCAGCAGCTTTTTTTGCAGGAGCAGCTTTTTTAGGAGCGGCTTTCTTTGCAGCGGCTTTTTTAGGAGCAGCTTTTTTAGCAGCAGCTTTCTTAGGAGCAGCTTTTTTTGCAGCAGCTTTTTTAGGAGCAGCTTTTTTTGCAGCAGCTTTTTTTGGAGCAGCTTTTTTCTTTGTTGCCATTTTTTTGAATTTAATTGGTTAGTAAATAATACCTTAAAAATAAATACTATTTTGAAACTACCAAAAAAAATATCAAAAAAATTATGCGGTGGCCTCGATAGCAGCTACCGAAACAAAAGTTTTATCACCCTTTGTTTTTCTGAATTCAACCACACCATCTGTTAATGCGAAGATGGTAAAATCTCTTCCTAAGGAAACATTTTTACCAGGATGATAGGTTGTTCCGCGTTGACGAACGATTATATTTCCGGCGATGGCAGACTGCCCTCCAAAAATTTTCACGCCTAATCTTTTACTTTGTGAATCACGACCGTTTTTTACCGAGCCTTCACCTTTTTTGTGTGCCATGTCTAAAAAATTTTGAATTTTAAATTTCGAATGTTGACATTCAAAATTAACTATGCAATTGCAGTTACTTTGATGTGAGTATACTGCGTACGGTGACCGTGCTTTTTACGGAAACCTTTTCTTCTTTTCATTTTAAAAGCGATTACTTTATCACCTTTAATAAGGTCGCTGATAATTTCGGCTTTTACAACTGCTTTTACATCTGATCCACTTACGACATTATCGCCGCTATGTGTGATCAATACATCAGAAAATTCTACTGAATCTCCTGCTTTGCCCTCGATGTGAGGAACGTACAAGCTGTCTCCGGCTTTTACTTTAAATTGCTGACCTGCGATTTTAACTACTGCTAACATAACATACCCAAATTTAGGACGGCAAAGGTAAGGGTTTTAACAGATTTTGAGCAGTTTTTTATTCTTTTTTTAGAATATGTGGAAAAGAAGGGGGAGGTCGATGCTGGATACTTGATTCTGGATGCTGGATAGGGGATGCAGGATACGGGATACAAGATACAGGATGCAAGATGTAAGATACAAGATACGGTTACTGAATATTAATAGTAACTATCTGACTATCAAACCATTAAACCATTAAACCT
>Ga0075163_10004270_pt1 | contig 19186 bp, 21 predicted proteins | sample JI1023141ADNA_FD_71478 | JGI IMG/M metagenome (GOLD analysis project Ga0075163, IMG submission 71478) | Wastewater effluent complex algal communities from Wisconsin, to seasonally profile nutrient transformation and Carbon sequestration -... | ecosystem: Engineered > WWTP > Effluent > Algae...
GCAGTTTGTTCGAAATGGTGGGCAATGAAAGCGCGGATCTTGCAGGCATCAGTTTCAAACGCCCGCATATGGGTTCCGACCGCGGCCCGAGGCGCGATTTCGGCAAAAAACACGGCAATAAACGCGGCGGCGGGGGAAAAGACGAGCGCAAGGGACCGAAAAAATACGGGCCTAAAAAGGGCGGAAAGAAGCGTAAATAAGCCCACCTTACCGGTACCGTTAACGGTTTTTTTATTCCGCGCACCATATGATGAACACAGCGATATTGTCGGCGCTGTTATGCCGGTTCAATAGGCGTTTAAGAGACGCACCCTTATCCCCACAATACGGCGAGACGGCAAAAGCAACTGTCCGATTACAGGCTTTCCTGTATTTTCCAATCATATTACGTAAAATAGTGGCATTCCTACCGCTTATTCTTGACATCGGGCGGAAAAACCGCAATATGCGGGTCTAATTTTCGAAGATAAAGGTAATTACCATGGCTAAAAAAGGCGGCGGCGCGACCAAAGTGCGCTTGGAATCAACAGCTGGTACGGGTTTCCGTTACTACACCAAGAAGGGCGCGAAAGCGACCGAGAAGCTGAAAATGAAGAAATTCGACCCCTGGGCGACGAACGAAGCCACGGGCAAAACCGGCGCACATGTCGTTTTCGAAGAAAAGAAAATGCCGCCCTCCAAGAAGAACTAATCTTTTTGAGCGAGCAAAGAACAAAGCCACCTTACGGTGGCTTTTTTTATGTCTGATTACTCGAGGAACGCCCTCGCCTCTTGCTGGTAAGCGGAAGGATCGAGCTTGCCTTTGTTTTCGAACACGGCGGCGTTGCGTCCGCTTTCCTTGGCTTCGTACAAGGCGGCGTCGGCGCGCTTCAGAACCTCGACCATATCGATATTGCTGTCTTCGATGATAGTGCCGCCTATAGATGTCGTCACGCTCACCTTGCCTTCTTTGGCGCCGCACAGGAACGGATCATCCGCAATCATCTTGCGCAGACGTTCGGCAATGAAATAAGCCATATCGGGCGATATATCGGGCAGAATAACCACGAATTCTTCACCGCCCAGACGGGCAACCAAGTCGAAAGAACGCAGGGAATCCTGTACGCGTTTGGCAAAGACTTTCAGAATTTCATCGCCCACCGCATGGCCGTGCGTATCATTGATGGATTTGAAATGGTCGATATCCATCATCAATACGGCCATAGCTTTTTTGCTTTGCAGGTTTTTCTGCAAAAGTTTTTGCAAGTGCACTTCGAAATAGCGGCGGTTGTACAGACCCGTCAGGGAATCCGTCAAAGCCATCGAAAGGCTCAATTCAAAGTTGGAGCGGAGGCGTTCCTGAAAACGCTTTCTGCGCACCTGTGTTCTGACACGCGCCAGCAATTCGTTGCGGTCCACGGGGCGCAGAATGTAATCGTGCGCACCGATTTCAAGACCATGCGCAATGCGCGGCATGTCTTCTTCATTGGCGATCATCAGAATCGGAACCTGACGCGTTTTTTCGGATGAGCGTAAGTGCGAGCAAAGACGCAGACCGTCTTCGTTTTTCAAATTCAACGATACCGCAAGAAGGTCATATTCACTTTGCGATACCTTGGCCATGGCATCCATACCGGTTTCGGCCACGATTACGATGTCATCATCGGTTTTCAATGTTTCGATGAATTTCTTGCTTTCAAAACCCTGATCTTCGATCACGAGCACGCGCGCATGTTCGACAGGTTCGTTCATGGCGTTGGCGGTGGTTTCCGTTACACCAAGTTGCGTTGCCGTGTTTTCGCGCACGCGCCATTCATCGACCGTCATTTTCAAACGGACCAGTGATCTCACGCGGCTCATCAAAGCCGTATCGTTCAAAGGTTTGGACAAGAAGTCATCCGCACCGGCCTCAAGGCCTTTGATACGGTCGGAAGAATCAGTCAGTGCGGTAACAATAACCACAGGAATATGCGCAGTGGCAGGATTGGCCTTGATGCGTTTGCACACTTCAAAACCGTCCATACCCGGCATCATCACGTCGAGCAAAACGATGTCGGGGCTTTGCGAAGCGACCTTTTCCAATGCTTCGGGTCCGCTTGTAGCGGTCAGCACGTCGTAATACTCGCTGGAAAGCTTGGCTTCCAGAAGCTTTACGTTCGGCAATATATCGTCCACGACCAATACGCGCGCTGACATCTAATTCAATACCCTCTATTTAACTTCGTCTTCGGGGTAATCCTCATCATCGAGAATCACCTCCGATGCATCGTCCTCTCCCTTATCGTCTTCCAAACCCGCATCGCGGATTTCGAAGTTGGGGAGCGGCGTTGCCTCTTCTTCTTTTGTTTCTTGTACAGCATCCGGCTTTCTCAAATAGGTCTGGATGACCTCTAAAAAGCGGGAAACAGAAATCGGTTTGGAAATGTAATCTTCACAGCCGCCTTGGCGGATCTTTTCTTCATCGCCCTTCATGGCGAACGCGGTCACGGCAATAACGGGAATGGATTTAAGCGCTTCGTCGCCCTTGAGCCATTTGGTGACATCGAGACCCGAAACTTCGGGAAGCTGGATATCCATCAAAATCAGGTCCGGTTTTTGTGTGCGCGCGATCTCCAGGACTTCCATGCCGTTGCGCGTCTCGATCGTGGCGATTCCATGCGCCTCGAGAAGGTCCCTGAACAGTTTCATGTTCAGTTCGTTGTCCTCTACGATGAGAACGGTTTTCGTCATGATTTGAAGCCCTTAATCCTCGTGTGCAGATCCGGATGATCTATCCAAGATGCTACCAGCGTATTGGTTACCAGATTGTTAAAATACATAGCGAACCCTATGGGATTTTACGGCTTTTTCGGCTCTTTCGGGGCATCGCCGCAGCTTTCCGCGGGAATCGGCTCCAGAGCGACCAGTTTCTGGGTCACGGAGAAATCGTCGTATTCTATCAGCATGCTGGAAATGATGCCGTTCTCATGAAAGGCCATGCTCATTTCATAGTCAGATTCCTCTTCCTGATCCTTGGAAGGAAATACGGCCATGCGCACATTCCATGATTTGGCTTTAAGCATATCCTTGTCGATTTTCGGATTGGCCAGCATCGCGGCGTCGGGTTTTGTATCCTTACCGATAAAGGAATTGATTTCGATCGGACCTTCTTCATCACTGCCGTCGAATACTTGCGCGGAATAAAATTTATCACCTGCTTTGGCGTGTTTGATCAATTCCAGCGTATGACCCATCGGGAACAGCGTGCCGTTCGTCAAAGTATATTTTGTATTTTCGGGATAGCGGTAAACGGCTTCGCCGCCCTTGGCGTCCATGCCTGCATGGCCGCGAATTTCCTGATACATCTGTCCATCCTTTTGACGGCGGGACGTGAAGTTCAGGCTTTTGCCGTCATAGGTTTCAAATGTGGAAAAATCGGACGTGATTTTCATGCCCGGCGCATCGGCATATTCATAGAACAGTTTGAATTTGTGGTCCGTCACCCATGCATCGCATCCCGGCTTCCATTCATAGGACATCTGGCCGCTGATGTTCAGAATCTGTGATCCGCTGTGCGTGGCCACGAGGTCTATGTCGTACAGCGCCTTATGGGCCAGAAGGCCTTTGGCAAGCGCATCGGCGGGGGCAGCCTGCGCTTTCGGTACAACCGTCAGCAACACAGCTGCAAACGCCAACAGACAAGGCTTGGAAAACGCCATTACGAAACCTTCCGGAGTGAGGTGTAAGACAGACTTACGATTATAATACAGGGGCTTAATCCTTCAAAGACAAACCTTAACGGCACATCTTGCCGCGCCTTTTGTTCGGATAGGCAAAGCTTGCAAAAAATGCCGCTTTTCGCCGTTAATTTTTCCATTATTGAAAATATCTTAACATATTGAAAAATATGGATAAATTTGGTTAAGAGGAACTGGCACACGCTTCGCATGGTTGGATTACGGAGTAATGCACGATGGTGTGCACCGCTAGGAGTAGCGGACAAGATTAGTAGTAAGGGTGTTATTGATAATGCAACAGAGCGAGTCGGTTTTTCCCGCACCTGTCATGCCGCGCAAGGCAGGCAACGCTATCGTCGCACAAAAAGGCGAAGGCGAAGCGACGCGTGATCTGGAGCGCGACGGCTGGTGGCGCACGATGGCGGCTTCCCTCGCTATCTTGAAATACGCCCACCGTCGCATCGATGCCGCCGAAGCCAAAATCCGCGAACATGAAAAACGCATCGCGCATCTGGAACATATCTCCACGCGCGACGAACTCACGGGACTTTTAAACCGCCGCGGCTTTTTCGAAATCTTCCGCAAGGAAACGGACCGTGCCGCACGCGGCCATTCCAAAGGCGGTCTTTTGATCGTAATCGACCTGGACAATTTTAAAGTCATCAACGACACATATGGCCATCAAGCGGGCGACGCCGCACTGCGCATGGTAGCTACGACTCTGGAGCGCAATTCGCGCATCATGGATTCCTGCGCACGCCTTGGCGGCGATGAATTCGTATTGTTGCTGGTGAACACGGAGCGCGAGAAATCACTGGTTCGTGCGCAAAACCTGATCAAGCAATTGAATTCCCTCTCCCTCGTCTGGTACGGCGCGGAAATTCCCGTGCGTGCATCGCTCGGCCTGAAGGATTACAGCGGCGCCGACATACCCGAAGATATTTTCGGCGCGGCGGATGAAAAACTTTACGCGCAAAAGCGCAGCAACAAAGGAATTTATGAAAGAGGTATGAGCTCTACCTTTTAAACATAGCAAAAGATTTTTGCCTGCCGCCCCTCCCAACCGTGAACCCCCAAGCCCCAAGGCAGGCGAAATAGACCCGGTACCGAACCCCAAGGTACCGGGTCGCCCTTTTTAGGGGGCCGGAGTTGCAGCCGGCGCTGCGGCGGGCGCCGTCACAGGCGCGGAAGTTTCAGGCAAAGCGGTTATCGGCGCGTCGGTGACGATTTTTTGCGCATCCTCGCCCCAGATACTTTCCAGCTTGCTGCCACGGCCGCAGCCCTGCTTGTATTGCTCATACCGTTCCTTGTTCTTCTCGTAATAATCCTGATGGTAATCTTCGGCGGCGTAGAAGGTCATCTGCTGGAGTATCTGCGTTGCAACGGTGCGGGAGAATTTCGCCTCTACCGCCTTCAAGGATTCTTCGGCGAGTTTGCGCTCTTCGGGAGATGACACAAATATCGCGGCCTGATACTGCGTGCCCTTGTCACAGAACTGTCCGCTGTTATCGAACGGGTCTACGTTGCTCCAGAAAATATCGAGCAGCTGCGCGTAGGAAATGACGGCGGGATCGTATGTCACGGAGATAGCTTCCTTGAAACCTGTCGTGCCCGTGCCGACTTCTTCATAGGTCGGCTGCTTCGCGTTTTCATCGGAGCCTGCATAACCCGATGTCACATCGCTCACGCCTTTTTGATGGGAGAATTCGCTCTCCATGCACCAGAAACACCCGCCCGCAAAAACGGCGAATTTCGGTGAAGCGGATTGCGGAGCCGTGGCCGCCATCGGCGCGGCGTCCACCATATCGGAGGCGCTGGGCGGTGAATTCTGTGTGGACGTGGCGGTCGTGGCAAACGCGTTAAAACCGACCATCATTAAAAAGAGTGTCAGGAACAGAAATTTCTTCATCGTGCCTCGCGCGGTGGGGGTGAAAAACAGATATAGGGCAAAAGGGGTGCCAAGGATAGGCCGCAGGCACGCATATGGAGAATCAAGGGCTTAGCGGGGTATCTATTAGTTCGTTTGCGCAATTTTTTTATCACGGCCTACCCTGCCCGCTCACACGAAAGCGTATCCGCATTCCACGCGCCGCCGCTTTCGATGCAGACGTCCCTTCCAGGCAGCGCAACATCGGGCGGGTTGAAATAGGTCAGCACCGTGGCCGCCAAAAGCAAAATGGCCGTGGTGGACACAAGCGCCACGCACAACCATTTCCAATACCGCCAGATTTCTTTGAAAATCATCATGTCCGGATTATAGGAATAAGTTCCTTTTATGTCAAGTGTAAAAATTCTTGCTTTATGCAACCATTTGGTTGCATAATAAAATTATGAGCGGACAGGATGATTTGGTTTTCAAGGCACTGGCCGATGCCAGCCGCAGGGAATTGCTGGATGTCCTGCGCGTCAAAAACGGACTCACCCTTGGCGAGTTGTGCGAAGGGCATGAAATGAGCCGTCAGGCGGTGACGAAACATTTGGGCATTCTTGAAGAAGCGAACCTGATCGTCACGCATAAACAGGGCAGAGAAAAATTTCACTATCTGAACCCCGTCCCCATCCACGGCATTTACATGCGCTGGATTGGACAGTTCGAAAAGGGACGCGTGGACGCACTGCATAATTTGAAAGAAGCTTTAAACAAAAAAAGGAAGGACAAAAAATGACGAAACGTACAGGCAAGACACCCGATCAGGTCTACAAGGTGGAAATCGACGCCACCGCACAGCAAGTGTGGGGCGCGCTCATCACCCCCGAATTTACGCGCCAATATTGGTTCGGCTCCGCCAATATTTCCACCGACTGGAAGAAGGGTTCCAAATGGGAGCATGTGGGCGAGCAAGGCACCGTGCACCACACGGGCGAAGTGCTGGAGAGCGACCCTCCCCGCCTTCTCGTTATCTCGTGGCACAATCCCGGCGACAAGGACGATGTTTCGAAAGTGCGGTTTGAAATTGCGGAACGCGGCGATGCGGTGGAACTCACCGTCATTCATGGCGATTTTATCGATGGATCGCCCATGGCCAACCGCGTGGTGAACGGATGGCCGAAGGTTGTGGCGAATCTGAAAGCCTTGATCGAACAATCGGGCGGGGTGATGCAAAAATCCGGCTGCGCCGAAGGATGCTAAAAAGAAAGCCCCCATCTCTCGGGGGCTTTTTAAATTCTGCACCTAGAATTTATTCGCCATGAACTGTCTCATCGGAGATAATTTTTAAAGCAGTAGGTTTAGTTTTCCATGATAAAAATGCCGCCCCTACAGAAAAGACTAGCCCGCTAACAATAAATCCTGTCATCAACCAAGGAAAAACTAACTTTAATGAAGTTAGTTCATAATCTTCAGGTGGTATTGCTGCTCTGCTTAAACCCAACGTTACAGCAGAACCTATAAAAAACGCACCTAAACCGAAGCAGAGCTGAGCGCCTTGATTTATAAGAGAAAGGAGTGTGATTTCATTCTTGTTCAGAGCATACATAATCATATTCCTCCTACCAGTGACAGGAACAACCGACCCTTTAGTTGCCTCAGATGCTATCCCTATCGGAGGATTTGTCATTCATTCTCTCCTTCTTTTTTATCGGATTTTCCATCACCTACTAACCCCATTACTTTTGCACTGAAGGCTTTTGTATTTCCACAATTGCTACAAAATAAAAGGACTTGAACGAAAGAAAGCCCTAAATTGACACCTTGACCGACCCAGTGCACAGGGGTGAAAAGTGCGTTCTGAATAGTCCAAGCTTTATGGTTACAAACCTCACAAGACTTTAAACCATCATCATTAGGGTCAGCAAAGTGCTTTTTTAACCACTGTCTGGTTAACTCTTCCTCTTTCGCTGTTAATCTTCCATCTCTATCTGGCATATTTTCTCTTATTGGATTTCTTTCATCTTTTGCACTTACTAATTCTTTAATAAATTTACTTTTTCCGCGCCTTGATTTCTTCCTCTAACATCGCGATGCGTCGTTCATATTCCACGACCTTGTTTTCGAGGAAGCCGTCGGGCTGGAGCATTTTTTGCACCTTGATCATTTGTTCTTCGAGAATATAGAGGCGTTCATCCGGTGTGCGGTTTTTGAAGTGCTCGGGCATAGGCTTCGTTCCTTCTCGATGTTGAATAAATAATTAGGCGCCTTCGACCTTTTTCGGCAGGTTGAGTTTCAGATGCAGGTCTTTCAATTGCGCTTCGGTGATATCGCTTGGCGCGTTCATCATCGGGTCTTCGTATTGGCCGTTCATCACAAACGCATAAACTTCGCGCAGGTTCGGCTCGTTCGCCAGCAGCATCACGATGCGGTCCACGCCAAAGGCACAGCCGCCGTGCGGAGGCGCGCCGTAACGGAACGCATTCAGCATGCCGCCGAATTTCTTTTCGAGCACTTCTTTCGGATAGCCCGCAATCGCAAACGCTTTTTCCATGATTTCGGGTTTGTGGTTACGGATACCGCCCGAGCATAATTCATAGCCGTTGCACACGCAGTCATACTGCGTGGCCAATATCGTCAGCGGGTCTTTGTTCATCAGCGCGTCGAGGCCGCCCTGGGGCATCGAGAACGGGTTGTGGGAGAAATCCACCTTGCCCGTCTTCTCATCCATTTCGTACATCGGGAAATCGACGATCCAGAACAGGCGGTAGACGCCTTTTTCGCGCACTCCCATGTCATCACAAATTCTGTCACGCGCGCGGCCGGCGAATTTCGCGGCCTTTTCGGGCAGATCGCAGATGAAGAACACGGCATCGCCTTCTTCCACGCCAGCGGCTTTGTTGAGCAGCGCTTGCGCTTCGGCGGGAACGAATTTCGCGATAGGTCCGGCGCCCGCGCCGTCCTTGAACGTGATGTAGCCAAGGCCCACCGCGCCTTCGCCGCGTGCCCAGTCGTTGAGTTTGTCGAAGAAAGAACGCGGACGGTCCGCAACCTTCGGTGCGCGGATGGCTTTCACCACGCCGCCCTTGGCGATGACGCCCTTGAACGCGTTGAACGTGACATCGTCGCGTTTGAACACTTCGGTCACGTCGGTGATGACGAGCGGGTTTCTGAGGTCTGGTTTGTCCGAGCCGTATTTTTCCATCGCGTCGGCGTATTTCATGTTGGGCAGGAATTCGACGCGGTGTTTTTCACCCGTGAAATCGTTGAATTCTTCGAAAATGCCTTTGACGACCTTGGTCATCACGTCGAACACGTCTTCTTGCTGGACAAAGCTCATCTCTACATCGAGCTGGTAGAATTCGGCCAGACGGTCGGCGCGTCCGTCTTCATCGCGGAAGCACGGCGCGATCTGGAAGTAACGGTCAAAGCCCGACATCATCAGCAATTGTTTGAACTGCTGGGGCGCCTGCGGCAGCGCATAGAATTTTCCGGGGTGGAGGCGCGAAGGCACGAGGTAATCGCGCGCGCCTTCGGGTGAGGATGCCGTTAAAATCGGCGTGTTGAATTCCTGAAATCCCTCATCCCACATGCGGCGGCGCATGGCGGCGATGACGTTGTTGCGCAGGCGCACGCGGGAATGCATGCCTTCGCGGCGCAGATCGAGATAGCGATATTTGAGGCGGACATCTTCGCCCGCGCCGTCATCTTCGGCGACCTGAAACGGAATGACATCCGCATGGCTTTGTACCGTGACGGATTTGACGACGACTTCGACATCGCCCGTGGGCATTTTTGCATTCGTCGTGCCGTCGGCGCGTGCGACCACATCGCCTTCGATGGTGATGACGGATTCATTGCGGATTTTTTCAAGGTCGGCATTGCCCTGCGCCACAATCTGCGTGAGGCCCGACGTGTCGCGCAAATCTATGAACAGAACGCCGCCGTGATCGCGTTTGCGATGGACCCAGCCGGAGAGTTTTACGCTCTTCCCGATGTCGGATTTACGAAGTTCGCCGCATTTGTGCGTTCTGTAGAGATGCATGTTTTAAAACCCTTTGTAAGCAAAGGATTTTATACAGGGCTATAAGAGGGTTTGCAAAGGGTAAAAACGGCGGAAATGCAGGGTTTCTAGAAGATCCGCCGGCACAGCGTTATGCATGCGGTTGAAATTGAATATCCTTAAAATCCCGGGATCATCGTATATTGGCTTGCTTCGGCCTGTCTGCGCAGAATGGTTCCTGCATAGCCGCCCGCCACGGTATTTTCATTTATACCTATCGTATCATTTTCCGGCTCTATAATGCTGTTCCAGCCTACGATGTGCGTTCCCGTGGAAGAAATCGGTTTTGCGGCGGGTCCGCCTTGGTACGGGTCATGCGGGGTGAAACGCTTTTCCAAATCAGCAGGGTTCCACGTTGCATCGCTGTAAAGTGCGCGCCAATCCATGTCTCGGCCGCCCACATCCGCCCAATCCACTGTAAAAATCTGACGGCGCCCTTCCGGCGTATCCCTGTAAGCCGTAACTTGATAGCGCTGGCCTGCCGCTTCGTAACCCAGATTGTCGCCTGAATAGGCATACATGCTAGCTTCACCCGGCTTGCTGATCGCAAAAGCACTGCGATCCACCTGAATTTTGGCACCCGGCATAACGGCGTCGATAGTATCTTGAAAGAGATCCATTTCATCCTGCGCGTAATGCGGAATCTGGCTGCGCCATGCTTGCGAGAGCGATGTGGGCGATGCCACGTTGCCGGAATCGCCGACCAAATCACCGCCTGTCGGCGTTGCCGTTTTTGGCCTTTGATCCCTGTCTTGCGGAGGCATGGCATTTTCCCTGTTAAATCCTGCTACCAAGATACTAAATTTACATAATGTTATGCAAACTTAGGCATATTGGTTAACAAAGTGGGGATTTCGGAGGCCCTTAGAGCAATCAACCGACCAGATCGCAGGTGCGGCGGATGGCGTTATAAACGCGGGCAATATTGGTGGGCGCGATTTCCACGGCAGGACGGTCTTTTATCCAGCGTTCGGATACAACGTTGAAGGCAGGACCGACTGTGCCGCCCAGGTAACTGTCTACCTGAGCGATTTCGACATACATAACGGAAGACTTCATGCCCATGTATACTTCCGCATTGTATTCAAGTTCCCATTTTTTCAGGGGCTTTCCACCCTTGTCTTGCCACTCAAGTCTCAAGCCCTTATCAGAATGCTCATCGTATTTTCCGATGGTGACGGCATAACGATCCTTATCCTGTTTCGGGATGCTGTAACGCGTGATTTCCATTTCATAGTCCGCAGGCATGGACGCCTTTGCAACGCTTACCGCGCATTTTGCGTAGGCGGGAAGTTCTTCGAAGTTTAAATCGATGAAAGGAGAGATTTTTTTGCCTTCTGAAGTCAGCGTCTGCGCTTCGGCTGGTTGGACCATACCCAATGCCAAAACGGCGATGCCGGAAAAAAGAGCGTTAAGTTTCATGTATCAGCCTATTTTCGGATTCATGCATTTCAGCACTTCGTTCATAAGTTTCAGAGCGTGCGCCCGAACCTCTTGCGTTTGTTGCGGCGTTGTATAGCTGGAACTGCGGTCGGTATAAATCTTATAAGGTAAATCCAGTCTGGTTTTATCCATCTGTATGGTGGTGGCAGCATCGTCGAATTTCATGGTGGCGACATTGGGTGAACGAAAGCCCATGCTTACTTTTACCGACAAAGTGTCTTTCCTACCCATATCCGAGCGGAGCATGATGCGGGATTCCCGTATGGTTGTGCCGTCACCTTGCGTGTAGACGAAGTGGTAGCTTTTAACGCCGTTTGTCATGTTATATTCGCCGAAAGCTTTTTTCGCGTCCCGGCCGGCGTTATCGTCCACGATTTCCATGGCACAGTCCCGCAGACGTGCGTCCTGTTCTTTTTGAGCCGGGGTTTGGGCCTCTGCGGCCTGCGCCGCACCCATAAAAACGGCGGCTGTTATAAGAGTTCGGGCAATTTTCATGGCAATTTGATATCATGGCTTTAGTATTATGTCAATAAATAGCTACAATGTGATTGGGCGGTGGGCGGAAGCCACTTCCCCCTTCCCCTTAACCATTCGAGCCTTTAAACAAAAAGCATGATTATCCAGACCCAAGAGCAGCTTAACCAGTTATGCGCCGACCTTTCCAAGGGGCCGTACCTGACCATCGATACGGAATTCCTGCGCGACAAAACCTATTTCCCACGCCTGTGCCTGCTCCAGATGGCGGGGCCGAAGGTGGATGCCGCCGCCGTGGACCCGTTCATAGAGGGGCTGGACTGGACGCCGATCAAGGATTTGATGGCGAACAAAAATGTTTTGAAGGTGTTTCACGCCGCGCGGCAAGACCTCGAGATTTTCTATCACCTGTACAAAGTTCTGCCGACGCCGATTTACGACACGCAGGTTGCAGCGATGGTGTGTGGATTTGGCGATCAGGTAGCGTATAACGCGCTGGTGCGTGAATTGACGGGGCACGAGCTGGAAAAAAACGCACAGTTCACCGATTGGTCGCGCCGCCCCCTGTCCCCCAAACAAATCCGTTACGCGCTCGACGATGTTGTGTATCTGCGCGATGTGTATGAAAAACTGCACGAGCGCCTTACCAAACAAGGCCGCGAAGAATGGGTGTTCGAGGAGATGGGAATTTTGAATTCGCCCAGAACCTATCAAAACCCGCCCGAAGAATCCTGGAAGCGCATCAAGGTGCGTTCCGATAAATCCGATGTTCTGATGATATTGAAATCATTGGCCGCATGGCGCGAAGAAGAAGCCGTGCGCAAGGATGTGCCGCGATCCCGCATCTTAAAGGACGAAACCATTGCGGATATCGCGATGTACAAGCCCCGCGACGACGACTCTCTCCAGCAGATCAGAAGCCTGCCGTCCGACATAGCGCGCGGCAAGATCGGCAAGCAGGTTCTGGAGATCATCAATGCGGCGCTGGATTCCCCGCGCGAAAACTGGCCCAAAGTCGAACGCAAAGAGCCCTTCCCCAAACACGCGGCAGGAACGCTCGAAATGCTCAAGATGTTATTGCGCATAAATTGTTCCGAAGCGGATGTGGCCGCGAAGCTGGTGGCGGATTCCGAAGATCTGGAAACGCTCGCTGTCGAAGCCAATCCCGATATCGCCGCTTTGCACGGATGGCGTCTCGAAGTGTTTGGAAAAGACGCGCTCAATCTCAAGAGCGGCAAGATCGCTCTGCGCCTTGAAAAAGGCCGCGTTAAAAAAGTGGAAGTTTCCTAAAAGAATTCAGGCGTTTCTATCCCAAAGCCATGCGGCGCCACGCACGCCCGAAGAATCGCCGTGGACAGGCGGTTTCAGTTTCGTATGCACGAAATCCGAAAACACGTAACGGCCCCACAGTTTCGGCACATCGTCATACAGCGCCGCAACGTTACTCATACCCCCGCCCAGAACAATCACATCGGGGTCTAGCAAATTCATCACGACAGAAAGCGCGCGCGCCAAACGGTCCGCGTAACGCTGATAGGCCGCGACGGCCTTGGGTTCGCCGCGCTTGGCATTCGCAATCACATCATGCGTGCTCAATTCTTCACCGGTTACACGCGCATAATCGCGTTTGAATCCTGTGCCCGAAATCCATGTTTCCTGACAATTCGGTTTTCCGCAGTAGCAATATTCGCCGGGATATTCGGCCCATGCCTTGTCGTTTGTGGTAAGAACAATTTTCTTGTCCGTCGGCGGAACGGGAATTTTAAAAGGGTTCGGCAATCCATCGGGCGCATAGCAGCGCGGATACGGCAAGGGATTATGCCCCCATTCACCGCCGATGCCGTTGATGCCTGCCACAGGTTTGCCGTCCACCACCACGCCGCCGCCGCAGCCCGTGCCGACGATGACACCAAAAACGATTTTTGCACCCGTGCCCGCCCCGTCAACAGCCTCTGATACCGCAAAACAGTTTGCATCGTTTTCGACACGCACTTCGCGGCCCATCAATGATTCCATATCTTTTTTGAGCGGCTTTCCGATCATCCAGAGCGAGTTCGAATTTTTGATCGTATTCGTATCCTGAGAAATCGAACCCGGTATGCCCATGCCGATGGTGCCTTTGGCGCCAATATTCGTTTCGGCTTCGTCGATCAGGGATTTGAAGGATTGCAGGGAGGCGTTGTAATCATCACGTACCGTGTCTATGCGCTTTCGGAACAGTTCCTTGCCGTTCGATGCGTCCAGCGCGATGATTTCGGTTTTTGTGCCGCCGAAATCAATGCCGATGCGCACGGAAGATTTTGACATGATTATTTCTTCAAAAGCGCTTTGTGCGGCATGTCGCCGAAGCCGTAGCGTTCGACATGTTCGGCCTGAATTTCCGCATAGAGTTTTGCGGATTGATATTCTATTTCGGATGTCAGGGGATATGTGGGGCGGCTGTTGAAATCCAGAAGGCGGATATTGTCTTTTTCGCGGCACTTGCCCGTTTGCGTTTCCACGACCGTCACGGGTTCGTCGGAAGAATTGATCATGCAGTGCACGGAGCCCTGCGGCAGGGAAATAAGACCGCCCGCATACACATCATAGCGCGCGCCGTTGAGGATCACGGTGAGTATGCCGTCTTTCACTTCCCACAATTCCGCGCGGCCGCGGTGGCGCTGAAGCGAAAGCATGTAGCCGGGCTTGACCATAATTTGTTTGATGCAGACATCGCCGCCGCCCGAATGGCGCGCTTCGATCACATGGTTGCTGCCCCACGGAGAATCGACATCCTGACCCGATTCATAATCGGCGGAATCATCTTCGATGCGGTACGATTCCACCGCCTCGATTTCCCGTTTGTTACCGGGGTTTTCGAAGTCGTAATGGGGGTTCCATTCGATGTTGAACTTGGTCATATATTCCAGTCAGAGTTTTATGCAAATTTCTGCTCGGGAGCAGATATGCGCGTGATGTTGATCTGAGCCAGATATTGATCTACTTCGTCGCGCATGGGAAGGGCTGTTTGCGCCCCGACCTTCGTGCAGGCCAGAGAACCCGCCACAGAGGCCGTTTTAAAAGCATCCTCCAGTGATTTTCCCTGATCCAAAGCGGCGCAGAAGTAACCCGTGTAGGCGTCGCCCGCCCCCACCGTGTCTATCGGTTTGATTTTCAGCGGGGATACCATGTAGGTGCCTTCGGGCGCGGTTACGATAGAGCCTATACCGCCCATCGTGACCACGGTCGTCAGGTTGAAGGTGTTGAAAAGGTCCTGAGAGAACGCAGTTTTGTCGCTCGTCTGCAGATTGAACATTCTTCCGACAGCGTCGGCTTCGTGTTCGTTCAGAATGATGACATCGAGGTTTTGCAAAAGCTCGCGGCTGAGCGGTTTGTCAGCGGGCGCAAAATTCATGACGGTGCGCGCGCCTTTCGCCTTTGCCCGCAGGATAAGCGCCTCGGTTTCCTTCATGGGCAATTCGCCCTGCACCAGAACGGTGGTATCCTTGCCGAGCACGGAGTCAGGGACCGTTGCCTGTCTGGCGAGAAGGTTTGCGCCTTGCGAAACCACAATTTTGTGTTTGCCGTCTGCATCGTTGATAAAGATGGTGGCAAGACCGGAAGGAACGCCTTCGAGCATTTCCACGCCGGAAACGTCGACTTTGTTTATGCCGAGGTTTTTGTACATCTGGCGTCCGTGACCGCCGTCACCCAGCGCGCCGTAAAATTTCGCCGTAGAGCCTGCGCGCGCAGCGGCGACAGCCTGGTTTGCGCCTTTGCCGCCCGGTGCCTCTTCATGGGAATCAAGAAATTTTACCTGATCGTGCGGAGGCAGATCAGCTTGATGAAAAAACAGATCCAGTACATTGGAACCAAAAACGACGATCATGATATTTTTCCTATTTTAATTATGCGCCCGCGAGATATTCTTCGAGCGTTTTCTTCGCACCTTTTTCGTGAAGCGAAGTCAATGCATCGCGTACCGCGCCGATCAGTTTGCCGTTCAAGCCGACATCACCGAAAATTTCATCAAGACCCAGAACGCCCGTAGGATCTTTCGGTTCCACTTTGATGCGGTCCTGCATTTTTGCTTTCGCCGGATCTTTGATTTCGATCGGTTCGTTGGATTCATCCACGCCCGACAGATAACGGAACCAGCCGGCCAGAGCCAGCGCCGCGAATTTGATCGAACCGCCGTTTTCCAGCTGGTAACGGATGCAGGGCAGAATGGCGTTCGGGATTTTTTGCGATCCGTCTTCGGCCAGACGCTGCACCTGATCGCCGATTGCCTTATTCGCAAAACGTTCGATCAGTTTGTCTTTGTATTTGTCCAGATCAATGCCGGGCACATCGGGCACGGACGGCGTGATGTCCTTGTCCATATAGGTACGCACGAATTTCGCGATCAGCGGATCCGCCATCGCGAGGTCAACGCGGCGGTAACCCATCAGGTAGGAGATGTACGAAAGCGCGGAGTGCGAACCGTTCAAGAGGCGCACTTTCATTTTTTCGTAGGGTTCAACGTCTTTTACCAGCTGTACGCCGACTTCTTCGAATGCGGGACGGCCGTTGCAGAATTTATCTTCGAGAACCCATTGGCGGTAATCTTCGCAGACCACAGGCCATTTGTCCTGAATGCCGTATTCGTTTTCGATGAGGTCGACGATTTCGGGCGTGGTCACAGGCGTGATGCGGTCCACCATGCAGTTGGGGAACGATACTTCGGCCTTGATCCAGTCAGCGAGGTCCTTGCTGATCTGATTTGCGAATTGGAGGACGAGTTTTTGCGTCAAATGGCCATTGCCCGGCAGGTTGTCGCACGACATGACCGTAAAGGGTTTCATGCCTGCCTTGCGGCGGCGTGCCAGCGCGTTCACGATATAGCCGTAAGCCGTTTTCGGGTTTTCCGGAGATTCCAGATCGCTTTTGATATTGGCGTTGGTCAGATCGAGATCGCCCTGCTGGTTGTAGCAGTAGCCTTTTTCCGTGATGGTCAGAGAGAGAATTTTTACATCCGGATCCATCAGGCGTTCAACAACCGCCATAGGATTGGCGGGAGCGTGATGCATTTCCTTGATACCGCCGCAGATTTTCAGTTCATCGCCGTTGGTCGTTCTTTCAAGAATGCTGTAGAGCACATCCTGTTCATTCATCGCGGCAACGTTGGTGGAATCGCTGGGCAGCATGCCGACGCCGGAGATCATCCAGTCAGAGGGATTCTTCTGCATCAGATCGTGAATGTACAAAGCCTGGTGCGAACGGTGGAAACCGCCGACGCTCATATGCACAATGCCGCATTTCAATGCGTTTCTGTCATAGGTCGGGCGGGAAACGGAGGAAGGTATGCTCCCGAGGTTTTGTGCGTTCAGGCGCATGGGATTACCTTGTGCTTTCTTTTGTGCGGATTCTGGCATGTTTTTCTCTGTCTAGTGTCTTAAGGGTAATTAGGGCATACCGACACTAGGAGCACCGGGCGCAGAGTCAAAATCTTTTTTGTCCCGATTTACGAAATTCGTCAAAGCCAAAGGCATATGGTCTTCTTCGATGTCCTTGAAATGCTCTTCCACGCGTTCTGTAAAGCGCGGTTCCGTGCCCATCTGGCCCCAAATGGTGCTTTCGCTGAAGATAACAGCCATAGCGTTCTTGTTATCGCGGACCATAGCGGGGAATCTCATCGCACCGCCCTTTTCATCGTTCGGAAGATCTACGTCCAAACCCTTTTCTCTCTGGCGGGTAACGGCAGGCATCTGCGAAGGCAGATAACCGTCATCGGTCAGTTTTGATGTGTATTGCAGCCAGGCGGCCGTCGCAAAATTAACGCAATCGGAAGGCAGATTAAGAGACAGTGCCTTCTTACCTGTTGTCAGGAAACGCTGGCCGACTTTATCAACGCCGTTGCGGGCCAATCTCGTAAGCGGGTCGCAAACAAATTCGTTATCGAGTCTGTACATGACTTCCGCTTTGAATTTGTTGTAGTCGGTGCCTTTCAAAGGTTCGAGTGTCGCAATGACCTCATCCATAAACTGGCTGACGAATTCGCGCACATTGCGATCTTTCATCGCTTCGTGCGAATATTTGTAACCCATCTGGTGACCAACAACGCCAAGAGCCATGTGCGCACCGTTCAGAACGGAAACCTTCATATGCTCATACGCGCCGACCTCAGGAGAAAGTCTTGCGCCTATTTTATCGTCTGCGAATTTCATGATGCCGGAATCGCGGAAAATCTGTCCCATCGGACCTTCGCGATCGCTCAAATCTTCAATGACGAACGGGATTTTCGGCATCGGTTCGGTCAGAACCGGGTTGTTGTCCACAACACCCAGTGCCTTGATCTCTGCCGTGTGATTCTCACTCTTGCTCGGCGTGATGCGGTCAACCATCGTCGTCGGGAACGGCACATTGTTCGTAATCCATGCCGGCAGTTCCGGATCAACATGCGCTGCATAACCCGCAAGGGCGGTTTTCAATTTCGCAGCGTTGTTGGGGAGATTGTCGCAAGAGACAATAACGGGAGGCGCGATGCCGTTGAGGCGTCTGTGGTTCAAAGAGTGGGCCAGAAGGCCGAGGGTCGAAAGTTCGGGATTGTTCGGATCGAGGCAGTTTTTAATATCCTGATGGTCGATATCGAGACCTTCCTTACCGATGTAGTAACCTTTTTGCGTAACGGTCAGCGTGATAATCTTGATAGAAGGATCGGCTGCTGCCGTAATCATTTCCTGAGCGTTTTCGCGCGCGCAGATAATTTTTCGCACGCTGCCGATAATTTCATGTTCTTCGACGCCCACGCCTTTGGTTGTCAGGCAGTACAAACCGTTTTGCGGCATGAGATCGTTTTTGATGGTGGGAGAGCGGAGGCTCGCGCCGATAATGCCCATCGTCAACGGCTCGTTGTTGTCGGCAGCATTGTTCATGATGTCATGCGCCATCTTGGCGAGGTGCGCGCGGAAGAAGTTCGACGGACCTATATGAAAGATGCTGGTTTGAACGTTATCCGAAAGATAACGCGGTTTCTCGAAAATATCGGGGACTTCCCACAAAGTGTCTTCATTCAGGGGCACGGGATCCCCTTGCGTTTTGGCGGCATTTAACATTGATTACACAGACCCTCATTATTTATTCTTATAAAGAAAAACGTATTACCGTACCGTTAACCTACAGGCTGTAATTCCTGCAAACACCACATTATGTTATATATGAAAATTACTTTTAATTATTAAATACCCAAAAATCAAGGAAAATACTTAACGCACGTGCGAAAGAAACGGTGCCAAATCGTACTTAACCCTCTGTTTCCGCTATAAAATACGAGATATCCCCTATTTGATAATTTCTTTGATCAAAGGAATGGAGACGCTTTTCTTCTCGATCAGGGCCAAATGGTCCAAATCCTCGACAATCCGCCGCGCTTCCTCGAAAGAACGCTCCATGTGCGACAATATATAGGACACGACTTCCTGACTTACGCGCAGTTGGCGGTCATTGAACAATTTCACCAAAATGGAGCCCAGCAAAACATCATCGGGTTCGCGTATCGCCACCGCAGGCGCGGCGCGCAAACGCGATGCCAGATCGGGCAATGCAAACGATCTGCGCACGGGCGGTTCCACCAGCGTCATGAGGATGGAGCGTTTTTCTTCCTTGAAAAGATTGTAGAGATGGAAG